>ENA-OPCA01000438-OPCA01000438.1-human-gut-metagenome-genome-assembly--contig:-NODE-438-length-40292-cov-4.061063_pt1 | contig 40292 bp, 29 predicted proteins | sample MGYA00241076_ERZ501468 | MGnify/ENA primary metagenome ERZ501468 (study PRJEB25962, sample SAMEA2042633) | human gut metagenome | biome: human gut; feature: human-associated habitat; material: faeces... | reverse complement strand
TTTCAGGAAGCCGATAACAGTTTCAGTATCTACGTCGTACTGGTGCTTGCTTGGTTCCATCGGTTTCGGTTCAATCAGGAAAGTACCCTGGAAACCTTTGCTGCGTGCATAGTCACGAGCCAGTTTCAACATCTGAGCCAGGTGTTCTTTTTCACGTTTCTGGTCAGTGTTCAGCAGTGACATGTAACCTTCACGGCCACCCCAGAATACGTAGTTTGTACCGCCCAGTTCGATAGTAGCATCGATGGCGTTCTTAATCTGTACGGCAGCACGAGCTACTACATCAAAGTCAGGGTTAGTAGCTGCACCGTTCATATAACGTGCATGACCGAATACGTTAGCAGTACCCCACAACAGTTTGATACCAGTTTCAGCCTGTTTCTGTTTCAGGTAAGCTACTACTTCTTTCAGGTTAGCTTCGTATTCTTCGATAGTAGCTGCTTCGTCGCACAAGTCTACATCGTGGAAGCAGTAGTATTCGATACCGATTTTCTGCATGAATTCAAAACCTGCATCTACTTTATCTTTTGCAGCCTGTACTTTGTCAGGATTTCCTTTCCATGGGAAGCTCTTTGTTCCGCCACCGAACTGGTCGCCACCTTCAGCGCACAATGTGTGCCACCATGCCATAGCGAATTTCAACCATTCTTTCATCGGTTTGCCCAGGATGACTTTTTCTGCATCATAATAACGGAAAGCCATCGGGTTTTTGCTCTCTACACCTTCAAATTTGATTTTTCCAATACCCGGAAAGTACTCTTTTGTTGCCATAATATCTTTGTTTTATAAGTTAATGAATTGTTATATTTAATTGTTTGTTGATTTTTCGAGACATTCTTTCCAACGTGCGTATGCGTCGGCGTATGCGGTTTCGTCGGCAGCCTTCGGTTCAATGACAGCCAGTTTGTCGAGAGTAGCAAAAGCTTCCACATTGTCGCGGTAGATGCCTGCACCCATTCCGGCTCCCTTGGCAGCTCCTACTGAACCGTCTGTGTCATAGAGTTCGATAGTAGCACCTGTGACTCCGGCCAGCGTGTCGCGGAACAACGGACTCAGGAACATGTTGGCATGTCCGGCGTGAATCTTCCGTACATCCATTCCCATACCCTTCATGATGTCGATACCGTAGCGGAAGGAGAATACAATACCTTCTTGAGCGGCACGAAGCAGGTGGCTGCGGTTATGCAGGTTGAAGTTGACACCCTGAATAGAACATCCGATTTCCTGATTCTGCAGCATGCGTTCAGCTCCGTTACCAAACGGAAGGATACTGATGCCGGCAGCACCGATAGGAGCCTGAGCGGCAACTTCGTTCATTTCTGCATAGCTGAGGTCGGAAGCTAATGTGCGTTTCATCCACGAATTGAGGATACCCGTACCGTTGATGCAGAGCAATACGCCCAGACGAGTCTGTGAAGCAGTGTGGTTGACGTGTGCAAATGTGTTGACGCGTGACTTCGGGTCGTAGTTGACACTACCGTTCACTCCGTATACTACTCCGGAAGTGCCAGCTGTAGAAGCAATTTCACCCGGATTGAATACATTCAGCGAAAGAGCGTTGTTCGGTTGGTCACCGGCGCGGTAAGTCACCGGAGTACCGGCTTTCAGTCCTAACTCGGCAGCTACTTTTTCCGTTACTTTACCCTGTTCAGAGAAAGTCGGACGGATGTCAGCCAGCAAGGATGCGTCGATACCGTAATAATCCAGTAAGAAATCAGCTACTTTGTTTTCCTTGAAATCCCAGAACATACCTTCCGACAATCCGGAAACTGTCGTGCAGATTTCTCCTGTCAGTCGCATGGCGATATAGTCACCCGGAAGCATCACCTTATAGATATGTTCATAAACCTCCGGCTCATTTTCCTTTACCCAAGCCAGTTTGGAAGCCGTGAAGTTGCCAGGTGAGTTCAACAAGTGTGACAAGCACTGCGCTTCTCCCAATGTCTGAAATGCTTTCTGACCGTAAGGTACAGCTCTGGAGTCACACCATATAATAGAAGGACGGAGCACCTGCTGGTTCTTGTCCACGCAGACCAGACCGTGCATCTGATAAGAAATACCGATAGCCTTGATTTCTTCTGCTTTTGCACCAGAAGCCGTGAGAACGGCTTGTGTAGCCAGTTTCAAATTATCCCACCAGCTCTGCGGGTCCTGTTCAGCCCATCCCTGTTTGACAGCGAGGATAGGCGCTTCTGTTTTCGGAAAAAAGGCAGATGCGGCACATTTTCCGCTTTCTACATTGACCAGACTCGCCTTTACCGACGAGCTTCCTATGTCATAACCTAATACGTACATCGTTATATAGTCTTTTAAAATTATCTTCTTGTCTTGTTGTAGATTTTCCGGTCAAACCGGTAATACCTTGCGGCCCGGTGAGATACTCCCTGTTCGTATTCTTCCGTCGGCACGATGTATTCCATCATGGAAATCTTCTTATGGAAGTTGCGTACATCCAATGCCTTGCCGTAAATCACCTCATACAGCATTCGCAGTTGCAGGGCGGTAAATTTCCGTGGAAGCAGTTCGAAGATGCATGACGGGTTGAATTCGATGTGCTGCCGGATAAACTTCATGGCTTCTGCAATAATCAGATTGTGATCGAATGCCAGGTCCTTCACTTCTTCCAATGCCACCCATTCTGCCTTGTATTCATCCAAGTTCTTGTTGAGGGTCTTGTCTATTTTTACCATGGCAAAGTAGGCGATAGTTACGATTCGTTCCACTTTGGCCTTTTCTGCTCTTTCCAGCCAGTGAACATCTTTGGGATTCTTGGTACGGTCCTTTGAACCGAACGCCTTGAACTGCATCAGGTCTACGTTCTTGAGTCCAGTCAAATCACGAAGCACTCGTTTGGCTGCATCATCCAAGTCCTCATCCATATAGATAAGGCTTCCGGGGAGTTTCATATCGTGGAAAACTTCTCCACTTTCTTCCCCCATTCTTTTTACGAGCAACACCTTTAGTTTCTCTCCATCGAATCCGATGACCACGCAGTCTACTGAGATGTGATTATTGGCTAATTGTTCAGTGTATTCCATAAGCATTTTTCTGTCTACACCGCAAAGGACGTTTTTTTTATTGATATATGCAATAGGGCTTTTGTGGGTTGTAAAACCTTATTGTTCAATAGGGTAAATATCTTATTTGATACAATATCGTGATGTGGCGTTTTTGTAGTTCATACAATATGTATAAAAGGTAATTTCCCGTGTAGGCTTATTGGCAAAAGTACAACAACCCGAAAAATCGAATTTTCAATGTCTTACGTGAGGAATAGGAAAAGTCTCCTGCAAGGGGCTTATTGTATTTTATGTTTATGTTGAAATCTCAGTGCCTTATTTTGAGGGAAGAGGGGGATAGTGGTAAGAATCCTTATGTGTTAAAAAAATAAAAGCAGGAAATTTGTATCTTTGTCCTGTGTTTTAAAGGATACATTGTATGGAAAATTCGATGAAGCTTATTATGCTGGGTACGGGAAATGCGGCCACCGTAGCCTGCTACAATACCTGTTTTGCCTTGTGCCGGGAGGATAAATACTTTTTAGTGGATGCCGGAGGAGGCAACGGCATTCTGTCGCAGTTGCAGAAAGCACATATCCCCTTGTCGGGCATTCATGAGATATTTGTGACGCATGCACACACCGACCATATACTGGGTGTGATATGGATGATTCGCATGGTGGCTCAGGCTATTCAGAAAGGAGAGTACCAGGGCGAACTGCGCATATATGGGCATGACAAAGTGGTACAAGTGCTCGACTGGATTTGCCGGATGACTTTACCCAAGAAGATTGTGGCACGCTTAGGAGAAGATATACTATTGTGTGAGGTGAAGAGCGGAGAAAAATTTCAGGCCATCGGCCTGGAAGTGGAATGCTTTGACATCGCTTCTACAAAGGAGAAACAGTTTGGTTTCCGTACCTGTCTTCCTGATGGACAATCGCTGGTTTGCCTGGGTGATGAACCCTATAATGCATGCAACCGGATGTATGTGGAAGGAGCCGACTGGCTGCTGTGTGAGGCGTTCTGCTTGTATGAAGACCGGGAGCGGTTCAAACCCTACGAGAAGCACCATAGCACGGCTTTGGATGCCGGACGGTTAGCAGCTCAGCTTGGAGTGAAGAATCTGTTGCTGTATCACACGGAGGACAAGACACTGTCCACCCGCAAGGCGCGTTATACGGCAGAAGCGGCTTTGCAGTTTAACGGTAAGGTCTATGTGCCGGAGGATTTGGAGGAAATTTTGCTACGTAGTAATGAATGAATTACCGCGTAGTAGTCGGTCTGTTACTACGAGGTAACGGAGGAACTACTACGTAGTAGTTTAAAGGGTATTTGAAGAGGTTTTAAATGAAATAAGAAAGCCGTTCCGATTGTGTGGACGGAACGGCTTTCTTTATAAGAGATATGTTTTTTCTTACTTCATTACCTTGACAAAATAGGTGAGGGTCGGCAAGTGGTCGCTGAATCCATTCTGGAATGTAGTACCCGAGAATGTACGAAGTGGATACCCTTTGTATTTTCCTTCCTTTTGAAGTAGGAATGGACGGTTGAATACTTCGCTCTTCCAGAATTTCAATGTGCTGCGGTCTTTACCAATCAGGTTGCCTGATATAATCTGCTGGTCGAACAAATTCCATTGGTTCTGGTAGCAGAGAGAACCGATACCCTGATCGTACAATTTCCAGGTAGCATTGTAATATCCGTCAGGTTTTACCTCCTTGATGTTCTTTTTAGCGCCCAGTACCTCGCTACAGCTCTTGTTGAACGGGTCATCATTCAAGTCACCCACAATGAGCACTTTTGCTTCCGGGTTCTGTGCATGGATAGAATCGCCAATGTGTTTCACGATGCTGGCAGCAAATTCTCTTAGTGGAGAAGAAGCGGAACCACCGTAGCGTGAAGGCCAGTGATTTACAATCAGGTGAAACGGTTCCCCGGCCAGTATACCACTTACCAGCAGAATGTCGCGGGTTTTATAGTGCGGCATATCCGGCTTGTTGAAAGGATAGGTTCTGGCATCAATCAGCTTGAACAGTTTCGGGTTGTACAAGGCTGCTACGTCGATACCTCTGTGGTCGGGCGATTCGAAATGTACGATTTCATATCCCGTTCCACTGATGGGAGCTGTTTTTGTCAGGTCTTCCAATACTTTCCGGTTTTCCACTTCTGAGATACCGATGATAGCAGGGCCTGCCGGACAATAATCTCTTCCCAATTGTGAGATTACCTTGGCAATATTCTGTAACTTTTGTTCATACTTGGTCTGGGTCCATTCATACTTTCCTTCCGGAGTGAAATCATCATCCCCTTCGTTGTTAGGGTCGTCCACCGTATCCCAAAGGTTTTCTAAATTATAGAATGCGGCTGCATAAACACCCAGTCTGTCTTGTGCAAACAGACTGGTGGTATATACACAAGTAATGAACAAAGTGAAAATAAGCAATCGTTTATTCATAACTTTCATGGTTTGATGTGTGCATTAATTGCTTGGAGTGGGTTCAATGGTTGTACCTCCGTCACCACCGGTGCTGCCACCTATGGTTGCGGTTACTTTGACATTCTTAACTTCCCAAGTTCCACTTGATTCTGTAGTTCCTTTATATTGGAAAGCTATTTTAATTTTCTTTCCTGAATATGCGGACAAATCAATATTTCCTGAAGATACAAAATCCCATGAGTTTCCTGCGGGATAGGTAAATCCAGTTATTTTTTTCCAATTATTTGTTCCACTTTCAGCTATTGCTAAAGTTTGATTTAAATCTGGAGCTACGCTGACCTTATTAATTGCATGGTCGAAAGTTAAGTTAATGCTAGTAGCATTTGTTAAATCAATTTCAGGAGATATTAACCAGCTTTCTGCGGCTACGTTACTTCCATTATATGCACTACCTTTCATATATCCATATGAACTATCATGTTTCCATACATAGCTTAAACCGCCCAACTCTTTATCTTCAATTGTAAAACTTCCTTGACTACTTGCAAATGTCTCTTCAAGAATTGTTTTAGTTTCACCACTTGGAGTTTCTCCACCTTCATTTCCACCTTCTTCATTGCTTCCGGTAAAGTCGCTTACGTCATTAGCAGTGCGTAAAGTAAGCTGCCAAGTACCTCTGAATCTTCCTAAGATACCTGTTACATTACCTTTTCCTTCTGGAAGTTTATTACCTGCAAAGCTGGCATAATTGCTGGTACGAATCATGATAGTATTTCCATGACTGTCGGTAATGTTTTCTTCACCATAACCATCTTCTGGAGCAAAGATACCCTTACCACCGTTCTGGAAAGTAACTCCGGTAAATTGCACTAATTTGAATTTATAGTTATCGGGAGCAGCGTTGATGGTACTGATGTCATCAATTACAACAGGCTTGGCATTTTCTGGATTAGCCCATCCGTCTTTGCTGACATGTTTTTCGAAATCTTCCCATGGTGTGCGGAATAAATATCCTTCTGGATGTCCTAGCTGTTGTTCGTCACCGTATACAGAAATGCTCAATCCGTTCAGGTCTACATATACAGTCTGACCTACCGGATAATAGTTGTACACACTGCTTTGGTCTACTTCCATTTCAATGGCACCCGTTTCATCTTGCAGATAGATTTTCTTGAAGATGTTTCCTGATTCATCGTTACCAGTGATAACGGCTTTAAGCACTTGGTCTTTCGTGATAATGATAGGCGCATCTTCAGCTGCTGCCGCATTTTCTGTGCGCAATTCTGAAATCGTGATATTGGCTGCCGGACCTGTGTATTCAGGTTCTGTCAAGAGAGGAGCATCATAGTCTCGTTCACAAGCGAAGAGAGCGAGTGAGGCAATGAGTGGCAGACTGATATTTCTTAAAAGTTTCATATATTCTGAGTTTTATGTAGGTTAATGATTAAAAACGGTAGCTCACATTCAGGAAGCAGTTGATACCCTGCATGTAGTAGTATTTTCCTCCAAAGCGTTCCGGATGGTCAAGGTCAAATCGTCCCTGTTCGTATCCTCCGGTACAAATGTCTTTCTTGTTCAATACATTGTTCAGAGAAAGATTGAAGTTGATAGATTGTCTTCCAGGCAAGTAGAAAATTTTTCCGATAGACAAGTCTAATGTATAGGCTGCCGGGAAACGTTCTTGTGTGGTCAACTGCTTGAAGGCATCGTAATACTGGTTATACGGAGTTACTTCTGTGTAGCTTGAAGCCAGACGGCGGAGGGGAGCAGCTTCGATGTAGTTGCGTGCAAATCCGTTCAGGTTGGCTCCCAGGAACCAGTATTTGATGAAGTAACGGATTCCGAATGTACCGGCAATCTGTGGAACTCCACCTACGTAAACATCCTTCATGTATACTTGTTCTCTTTCCACAATCTTTCCGTTTTCGGAGTTCTTGATACCGTCAGGGTTGTTGCTGTAATAATATTCACCTACGGTTCCAGCCAGGTCAAAGCTCCAATGGTCATCCAGTTTGTAGGTAGCTCCCAGCTCAATACCTCTGTGAATGCGGTTTACTCCATACAACACGTGGTTGATGAATGTTCCTTCAATGCCGTCATAGTAGCTGCTGCGTTCCATCTGGTCATAGAAATTAGTCTGGAACACTCCGATACGTCCGGCTAGATGAGGAGTAGAGAAGATGTAATTGATGTCGGCAGAGAGAACCCGTCCGCTCTTCATGTCATCAATGGTACGGTCTGTGATACGCGGTGATACGTATGCTTCGTTGGGCAACGGAGCTTCACTACCATAACTGATGTTGGCATTAATCATGTGACGTCCGTTGAACTTGTAGGTCAGTCCTCCTTTTACCATTAAGTCTGTGAACTGATGGCGCGCACCTTTGCCGAAAGAACTGTCCGGATAACGTCCGTTACGCATTTTACCATCACGCTGGAAGCTGGTGTAAGTCAGCTTCATTCCGTAATAGTAATCCCAATAACGTGAATGATACTGATTCACGACCCAGGCATTCAGTGAATAAATGTTCAGGTTATAGTTGTAACCGAAAATTCCTTCTTCGTATACTTTTCTCTGCGGGCGGTTCAAGTCGTTCTGAATTTTGTCCGGATCACCAGAGAAGTCTTGTTCTGCAAACTTATCAATATCCAGCACATATTCTGCTCCCAGCAGGTCGGCCACGGTCTTGAACTGGCGTGACTGAGTGTAGCGTGCACCGACTCCGGCTGTGATGTCGAAATGACGGCTCATGCGTGCGTTCAAAGTAGAGTTGAATGAAGTTTCCAACAGGTCACTGCGACGTTCTTCCAGCATGTAAACAGCTGCTCCGTTACCATTACGAATGTTGTTGGCATTAGCCAGGTAGAGGTCATCCCAGTTGATTTGTGTAAAGCTGGTCTGGTTAGTACGCCACAACTCTTTGTATCTTAGTTGTACCATTTCATCTTCAAAATACGAAGGCAGGTAGCGATAGTAATCCGGGCGAGGGTCAGGAGCATTGTACCAGTTCAGGGCCGTATTACCGTAGCGGGCATAATGTGCTCCTACACCTGTAGTCAGCGTCATATTATCGTTGATTTTCCAGATGTGCGAAATGATGGCAGTCGGGTCGAATGCCGTAACCACCTTTGCATTTCTTTTCTCTCCGTTCTGGTATCCCCAGTTCGGGTTGTAAAGGTAGTTTCCTGTCAGTTCATACACTTCGCGGTAAGAACTACCTTGCTGTCCACGCTGTACCGGTGATACGAAAGCTACCATTGACAGGCTATGTTCTCCTCCTTTCCATTGCTTTTCAGCAGAGAAGGCGAAAGAAACGTTCTTGTAGAAAGTTCCGTCGATGTTACCTTCATTCGAATAGCGTCCACCAATAGAGGTGGTGAATGCCCATCCGTTATCCTTCAGTCCGGTAGAGTAGGTAAACATGCCACGGAGATAATAGTTTCGGTTGGTATAGCTTAAGGTTAACTTTCCTCCAGGAGTATAGCTGCTGGCACGCATGTTAATGTTTTCCGTACCTCCCAACTCACCAAAGGTAAAGGACGAAGGAGCTGTGAAGTTGGTGACATCACCGTTACGTGTCATGTCGTTCAGTGCGCCTACCGCTGCATAATTGAATACACCTCTGTTCTGGTCGTTGAATTCCACGCCATTGATGTATTTAACCTCCTGTGTGCTGTTGTATCCACGTGGAGAGAAGCGTGCGGGTGAAAGCTGATAGGCAGCTTTATTCAGGAAAATATCATTTGACAGAATCACGGTAGAGCTGACATCCTGCCCGGAGGTCTCCACGTCGTCATCCACCATGCCGGCATCGATGATGCCAATCATGGACACGTCTTCGTTTGCGTTAAGTTCAGTTACTCGGATAGGTTTTAGTTCAGTTACGCCTAAGTTTTCTACTTCAATGGAGACACTCTTGGGCGTAATCATTACGGAGTTAAGCTGAATGACGTAAGTTCCCGGCTGAATATTTCGGATGGTGAAGTTTCCGTCCGCGTCGGTTGTGACTTGGCGATTCAGTTCTGTCACCGTCACAATTACACCTGGAATAGGGTCATTGCTTACTGCTCCGATCACACTTCCTTTCACGCTTACATTTCCTTGTGCAAAGACAAGGCAAGGAAGGAAGAATGCCATGAAGAACAGTAATTTGTGTTTCATAAAAAATAATTGTTAGTTTAGTGTTATTTTATAAGGGGTTGAAAGAGAACATGAAAAAGTTTTATAGAGCTTTTTCATGTTCTCTTGTGAGGGGAATGGATCAAATTGTTATTGGATTTCAACTAATTCCATGTCGTCATAATAAATGTATCCACCAGCTTCATTGCTATCCATATTGCGGTAAGTTCTTACTTCATAACGCATTTTTACAGTGCCAGCAGGAGCTGTGAACTCTATTGTAACTTGTTGCCATTCTGCATTGTCTGCAGAGTAGTCGCTTTGCTGAATTTGTTTGTTAATATCATTAATTGTTTTTCCGTCACTACCTACCATGGCAAACCAATAGCGGCTACTTGCTTTTGTATCATTATCCAAGAACCAGTAAGAGATTCTATACTTCTTGCCGGCTGTGATAGCTACTTCTTGTTGAATTTTATTTGTACCACTGGCCGAAGTTTGTCTCAATGAATTATTTCCACCATGTTTGATACTGGTCTCTTTTACAATTTCTCCTGTATTATATGTAGCATTGTCCCATGCAGTTGGCAATTTGCTGGTCCAGTCTTCGAATCCAGGGTTAGTTAATAAATTAATTCCCGGTTCAGGTTCCGGCTCTGGATCAATAGTTCCTCCTCCTTTTCCGTTAGCAATGACTTTCACATTCTTGATTTCCCAAGTTCCAGCAGCATCAGTTGTACTTACATATTTGAATGCAAATTTGATTGTCTTTCCAGCATAAGCCGATAAATCAATGGTTGCAGTTGTGAATTTAAATCCACTGCCATATTTATCGATTGTCAATTGTTGCCAATTATCTGCACTTGTTTCAGTAGCCCAAAGAGTAAATTCTTCTTCAGCTGTTCCAGCATAATTATGGGCATGATCGAATGTTAATGTTGCAGTTGTTGCCTGACTTAAATCTACAAGAGGAGAAACTAACCAAGATTCGGATGCATATTTTGTTCCACCAATATAAGCACTGGCTTTCATGAATTTATCATCATTAAATGAACCAAGGTTCCATACAAAACTGCCTTCTCCATTTGGAAGTTGCTTATTATCAATAGTAAAACTTCCTTGTCCAGTTGCAAATGATTCATCCAATACCACAGTTTCTCCACCTGGTTGAGTTCCACCATCGAAATCAACATTAATATCTCCACCTGGTTTTTCAGTCCAGTTGCTGATTGTTGCATTTCCTACTGTAACAACCGGTTTCCCATTGTTGATGGATAGTTTTGCATTAAAGCTTACATTTGTTCCTTTTTCAAAAATACTTGCGTCACTAATTGTATGGGTGAATGATTGACCGTTGAGGTTAAAAGTCAGGTTGAGTGACGTCTGGTCGGTGCTTGCAGCTGTTGGGAGAATGATGGCTGTAGCCGTAGCTGTTGTACCTTGTGCATCTATGTACATCGCTACATCTTTATTGTTGGTTCCTGCTGTAGCAGTCAGTGTTCCGTCAGCCAAGTTAAATTCACCTTCTGTGCTGATACCCTTAATGTTTACACCCAATCCGTTAAGAGTTTCAATTGTTTCATCTTTGGTTACATTCAGGGTGACTTTAGTCAGTTGGTGTGTAAATCCCAGACTAATAGTGGTGGCAGTAGTTGCTGCTACTCCTTTAGTACCGTTAGAATAAATCAAGTCGATAGCAGCCGGATTGCTCTGGTCGGATACATTTACCGCAAGCTTATTGCCGCTTACACTTGTGGTATAAGGATAATATGCAATGAAGTCTACATTTCCGCTTTCAGGGAGATAAATGCCATTACCAGGAGCAGCAGTCAATGTGCCGTTGGTCTGTGCAATGTACTTTTTGTTTTGTGCGGTTGCAGCCTCAATTCCACTACCTGCGTTCATCATGTAAATACCTACCTCGTCGTTTGCATTCCAAGTGTTACCTGAAACTCTTGACTGAATAGCTGTGGTAAATACGATGCCTTCACTTCCGTACCATTCGCTGTTGTCGTCATTGTTTGTACAACTCATTAGAGCTAGGGTTGATAATGCCCCCATGTACAGTAGATTCGAGATTTTCATACTAATTTATTTTTGAGAATGTGATTATTCTATTACCAGGCTGTCTTCTGGCTTTTAATGCTTTCTGTAATTTCCGGTCTGTCAGGGAAGAAAGTAAATCCGGTCATTTCTTCCAGTTCTTTAACGGACAGTATCCCCACATTGTAATCTCTATGGCTATAAGAAACGTTGTCTAGCTTGTAGGCTACAGTTTGGAATTGTCCGCTTACTTTTCTTGCTAATACCTTGAAGTAATATTTGGGAATTGCTATATTTTTGCCGTCATTATCTTGGGCATATTTAATTGTTTTGTCTGCAGCCGTAGTTGGCATGGCACCTGTTATGACGAATAAAGTGTCGGTGGCGCTATACCATTTTCTGACGGCATTTTCTAAATCAGCCCAAATAGCTTGATTCATTTTCTGTCCTATTTGAGGAGTCATATTGGTGTAGTAAAAAGTTTGGGCGTTGATTGAGTATGAACGTGTTCGATCGCCACTCGGTATCTGATGTCCTCTGTCATATCCGTTAATACCTCCGGATAGGTTAGGTTGTAGATTTGTTGCCAGTTTATCATCATATCCCCATGCGCCTGTGCGTCCACTATCTCCTATGTACCAGCTGCACAGAGGGTATGCAACCCAATATGCCATTTTTAGATTCGTATCGTAAAGCATGCTGTAATTACGGATTTTAACACCATTCAGTGTACTGTTTTCATATGTTTCTCCTGTGTAATGAATAATATATTGAAGGTTGGGTTGTGCCAACTGTGACTCTGTAATCAATGGAGTTTCTGTCCATCGTGTATATTTAGCTTGAGGGTCGGTCGTAATCTCTCCCCCCTGATAATTCACATTTACATTATATATATATTTATTACCTTGCTCAATGCTTCCAGAAATCTCAGTCTCAATTTCTTTGCTCTGTCCGTTCAGTTCCAATTTGATTTTCAGGTTTCCGCTCAAGTCTTGAGGCAACAGAATGGCTTCTGCTTGTGTGGCTTCCTCATTTATAAATAAGGAAAAGGTTGTAGCTTCACCGGAAGGAGTAATGGTACCGTCAGAAAGTTTAGCTGTTCCTTTTACTTGCAGTCCGCTGATAGAAGCTTTGATTCCTTTCAGGGAACTCCCGGAAGTAGATTTCAAATTCAGCACCAATTTAGCCAACAGATGCTTGAATTGCAGATTACCTTGTGGAGACGCCAATTGACGGTTTGTCAGGTTTACTGCAGTCATCAAGTCGATGGCGTTTTGTTTTGTTTGGTTACTTAAATCAATGGGATAGTTTTTATAGTCACTAATAGTTTCACTATAAGGATAATATGCAATGAAGTCGACTGCACTATTGTCTTCCGGATAGTATATAGGACTATTCTGGCTTACGAAATAGCCGTCTCCTTTAGATGTTGCATAAGGAATGTTTGTAGCCAGTACATTTTTATCACTATTGGCTAGCATAAATACACCAATTACGTCATTGGCTTCCCACGACGTATCGTAAGCTCTGGAATTTTGTGCATCATCTATGATAGAAGAGAATGTGATGCCTTTGTTATTCACTTCATTCTGGATGATGTTTGTTTCGTCATTCTGGCAAGATTGCAGAATACTTAGGGAAAGTACAATCCCTAATAGTGATTTCATTTTCATATTAAGAATAGTTTATTTTATGTTTTTAATTCATTCAGAATTATATTTTGCTTATATTTTATTCGGGTTAACAAAATACAAGAAAGTTTGTTTCTTGAATTTTGGCTTTAATTTAAGATATTTTCTTGGAGTAATAAAATATTTATACGATTATTTTTCAAAAAAATATCAAACATGGCTTGGTTGCGTGAAGATTTTACAATCGAGTGAAATTCTTGTGAAAAATTGAAAGAAAAACAAAAAAGAGGTATCCATGAGAATGGATACCTCTTGTGGTAATAAAATTAGTTTGAGTAAGCTGTTTTTATTCTTTTTCTTTCAAGCTTTCATCAATGTCCTTGATTTTCTTCAGCACCAGTTCCATGTCTTTCTTCAGGCGCTCAATCTTGCGTGTGATGTCAGCCACCAGTGTATTTCCCTTCTTGGAAGAAGAATTCAGGAAGCCAAGGTTGTTTTCGTAGGTCTGGATGTCGTTTTTCAGCCCTTCGTAAGTGCGAACCAGGCGTTCACGGTCGCGGTAGAGATTTCCTTCTTTGTTGCCGTTAGTGCGTACACTGCTCAGGCGTTTTTCAGTAGCCGACAGGTGCAGGCGGTCGAACAGCTTGTCTACCAATGCATGGAATTCTTTATACAGACGGTCTTTTTCCTTGAAAGGAACGAAGCCGATGGCATTCCATTCCTTCATCAGGGCACGTACTTGTTCGGCAGTTGCATCGTCTGCAGTTCCGGCAGCTTCCAGGGCAGTCATACGCTTAATGACATCTTCTTTCTTGGCCAGGTTTTCCACTTCTTCCGAGCGTTGTGAAGAAGTCGCTTTGTTTTTCCGTTCAAAGAAATAGTCGCAGGCACCGATGAAACGTTTCCATACGGCATCTGAATGCTTTTTGGCAACCGGACCGATGGTCTTCCATTCTTTCTGGAGCTTGGTCAGGATTTCAGCCGTTTCTTTCCAGTCGGTACTTTCTTTCAGGGCTTCAGCTTTTTCGCAGAACGCTTTTTTCTTTTCCAGGTTGGCTGCCATTGTTTCCTTCACTGATTTGAAGAAGGCTGCTTTCCGGCGGAAGAATTCATCGCAGGCAGCGCGGAAACGTTCGAAAATCTTGACGTTCATCTTTTGCGGAGCATAGCCGATGGTTTTCCATTTGGCCTGGAGGGCAAGGATTTCATTGGTCTTGTCTTCCCAGTCAGCAAAAGTAGTGAAGGTGTCATATTCCATACCTTCCACGATTTCGCAAATCACCGTCTTCTGGTCCAGGTTATTCTGTTCTTTTTCTTTCAGTTCTTCAAAATGCTGCTGGTGGCGTTTGTTGACAACCGTAGAGGCAGCCTTGAAACGGCTCCAGATTTCTTCGCGCAGGTCTTTGGCTACCGGGCCGATGGCACGGAATTCCTGATGAAGCTTTTGCAGCTGGTGGAAAGCAGAAATTACGTCAGGCTCTTCGGCCAGTTTTTCTGCAGCTTCGCACAAGCGGGTCTTCTGTTCCAGGTTTTTCTTGAAGTCATATTCGCGGAATTCATTGTTCAGCTTCACCATGTCATAGAATTTTTCGGTGTAAAGCTGGTAAGTCTTCCACAGTTCATTTACTTTCGCTACCGGAATCTGGCCTATTTCATTCCATTCCTGCTGTAACTTCTTAAATTCGTCGTATATCTTGTTGGTATCTTCCTGCGATTCGGTCAGGAACTTCATTCTTTCCAGGATACCCAGTTTCTTGGTCAGATTTTCTTCTTTTTCTTTTTCTTGTGCAGCTGCTAAGGCATTTCTCTTCTCCTTAATGGCGTTCATGACAGCTTTGAACTCTTCTTCTGCCGGTTCTGTTTCCGGAGTGAAGTCTTCTGCCTTTCCCCCTTCGTCGATGAAAGCTTTCCGTGCCGCTTCTGATTTGGCTTTTTGTAGTTTGTAGAACGTTTGTTTAAGTGAATCGATTTCCTGCTTGTCGGTCAGGTCGTTTTTCTCGTTGATTTCCTTGAGGCGTTGCACCACTTCTTCCAGTGTCTGTTTGGGAGCGGATGTTTCCTTTTCGGTGTCTTCAACAGTAGGAACCGGTGCTTCAATGGGTTGTTCCATCGGAGTTTCGGTTAATGGGCGGTTGGTTTCATTTACTTCCATCGTATATAGATTTTAAAGAGTATAATATCCTAGTTTTTTCTTTACCATTAGTAAAGGTTCTTACAAATTAAAGAAAAAAAATCTGATTTTCATACTTTTTCAGAAAAAAACTATAAGGTAAGAATCATTTTTAGAAATAGAAAGACGAGGAATGTGGCTCAGAAGGGCTTGTAGAGGGGGTAAAAAAAACGTCTTTGCGTTTCAAAGAAAACGCAAGGACGTTTTGATTAAAACGCAAGTGCGTTTGAAGTAAAATGTACTTGCGTTTTACCTCAAACGCACTTGCGTTTTTCTTTAACAAAAATTTAGGATAATAATACGGTAATTCCCATGTACATGAGCATACCGATAATGTCGTTGGTAATGGAGATAAACGGTCCGGTGGCAATGGCCGGATCGATTTTCAGTTTTTCCAGTGTCATGGGCACCAGGGTACCGAAAATGGAGGCAAACATGACTACCGCAAACAGACTGATGGATACCGAATAACTGACCGTAGCCGTAGCTCCGAAACGGATGAAGTTGTAGATGTACACCAGCATGGAGATAATGGTGGCGTTGATAAGGGCTACGACAGATTCTTTCAGTACCTGCTTGAAGGTGTTTTCGGCGTTCAGTGAGCTGTTGGCCAGACCTTGCACGACCAATGCGGAGGACTGGGTTCCTACGTTTCCTCCCGTTCCACCGATAAGGGGAATGTAAAGCGCCATTTCCGGATGAGCGGCAAAGGTAGAGTCAAAGTTGCCCAGAATCATGGAGTTACCGATTCCACCCAGCATGCCGATGAGCAGCCACGGAAGGCGCGCGGTGGTCTGGCGGAACACGTTGTCGTCTGTTTCTACGTCCTGTGACAAACCGGATGCCAACTGGTAGTCGCGTTCGGCCTGTTCACGAACCTCGTCCATTACGTCGTCTACAGTGATGCGCCCTACCAGGCGGCCGATGCTGTCGACCACAGGAACGGCCACCAAGTCATACTTTTCAATGGTCTGCACCACCTCTTCAATGGGCGTATCCACATGGACGGAAATCGGGTCCTTCTTCATCACGTGTTTCACCTTGGAAACCGACGGACTGGTAATCATCTTTTTCAGTGGGAATACACCGCGCAGACGTTCATCGTCGTCTACCACATATACATAATATATCTCGTCCATTTCTTCTGCCTGTAGTCGCATTTCGCGCAGGCATTCGGGCATACTCCAGTTCTCGTTCACAATCACCATTTCCGTACCCATCAAACCACCGGCGGTGTCTTCGTCGTATTTCAGCAAGTCGACGATGTCACCTGCCTGTTCGATGTCTTCAATGTGCGAAAGCACCTCTTCCTGCTTGTCCTCGTCCATTTCACGGATGATGTCTACGGCATCGTCCGAATCCATGTAGTCGACAAAGCGCTTGGCGATGGTTTCAGGGGGAAGTATTTCGAGGAATTTCTTTCGGGCATCCTCGTCCATTTCAATCAGTACGTCGGCTGCCGTTTCGTTGTCCAGCAGCAGGTAGATGAAGCGGGCATCTTCTGCGTCCAGCTCATTGCACAGTTCGGCGATGTCGGCCGGATGCAGGTCCTTGATGACTTCTTTTAACTGGTCGGAATCTTTCTTCTCAATCAGTTCGGTGACTAATTTAATATCTTCGCTATTCATCTTGTAAACTCCTGATGAGGGTTGTTATCGTAGTCTGTAAGTTTCGTGTGCAGGGTCACTCGGCCTTTGCGGCTGAGGAATTCAAGGCTTCTTCCACCCGGTTGGTCAGGTCGATGAAGTCTTGTACGGAAAGCTGTTCAGGCCGTTTGTTGAAGATAGGGTCGGCACTGAGCGGATTTCCTTTCTCCAGAATCGGAGATATGGAGTTGCGGAGCGTCTTGCGGCGCTGGTTGAATGTCGTCTTGACAATCTGCTTGAACAATTGCTCGTTGCATCCTAACTCCTTGGTCTCGTTGCGGGTCATGCGGATGACGGCGCTCTTCACCTTGGGAGGAGGATTGAACACATGTTCGTGTACGGTGAACAGGTATTCCACGCTGTACCAGGCCTGAATCAGTACGCTCAGGATGCCGTAGGTCTTGTTGCCCGGACGAGCCGCGATGCGTTCGGCCACTTCCTTCTGAATCATGCCCGTGCAGCAGGGGATCAAGTCCTTGTAGTCGAGCATCTTGAAGAATATCTGGCTGGAAATGTTGTAGGGATAGTTGCCGGTCAGCACAAAAGGCTGTCCGTCGAAAAGTTGCCGGAGGTCCATTTTCAGGAAATCCTGCTCGATGATATGGTCTCCTAATTGCGGAAAATTCTCACGCAGGTAAGCTACCGATTCAAAGTCCAGCTCCACCACCTTGAGCGGGCGGTCTTTTTTCAGCAGGTATTGGGTGAGAACTCCCATTCCGGGACCTACTTCGAGAACGGGAAGGGCCGGGCAGGCGTCTACCGTGTCGGCTATGTCTTGTGCCACTTGCAGGTCTTTCAGGAAGTGTTGTCCTAAAAACTTTTTAGGTTTAACTAATTTCATACCTCAGGTTTTAAATGTTCGTATTATCTTTGTGACTTGCAAAGTTAAACATAAATCTTTATATACAGACTGATTTTGGAACGAACAGGTTTAAAAAAAGTACTAAATAAGGTCTTCCAGATAGCGCTTCCGTTGGTACTCGGAGCGGCTATTCTGCTTTGGACATACCACGATTTTGATTTCCGGCGTGTGTGGAGCGTGCTGGATGGCGGCATGAATTATGGCTGGATGGCCTTTTCGCTGGTGTTTGGTGTGCTGGGACATCTGTTCCGCGGCTGGCGCTGGAATCTGACGTTAGCCCCGTTAGGTGAATATCCCAAGGTGTCGAACAGTGTGTATGCGGTTTTTGTGTCGTACGCGGCCAATCTGGTCGTGCCGCGTGTAGGGGAGGTTTCCCGCTGCGGTATCCTGTCGAAGTACGACGGGGTTTCTTTCTCCAAATCGCTGGGTACGGTGGTGACGGAGCGTCTCATCGATACCATCTGTGTGCTGCTGATTACCGTAGTGACGCTGTTGCTCCAGTCGCGTGTGTTTGCAGCATTCTTTGAAAAGACCGGTACGAACATGGGTTTCTTTACGGGCTTGTTTACTTCCACCAACTTTTATATCACCCTCATCTGTCTGTTCGCCTTGGGTGTGCTGGCGTTTTTCCTGATCCGCAATTTGACGGTATTTGCGAGGGTGCGCGGCATATTGAACGATGTGTGGGCCGGATGTTTGTCGCTTCGGCATGTAAAACATCCGTGGCTGTTCGCTTTTTACACCGTGGGCATCTGGGCATGCTATTTCCTGCAATTCTATGTGAGTTTTTATTGCTTTGACTTTTCTGCCTCACTGGGCTGGATGCCCGGACTGGTGATGTTTGTGGTGGGCAGTATCGCCGTGGCCGTTCCTACCCCTAACGGAGCGGGTCCGTGGCACTTTGCGGTCATTACCATGATGATGATGTATGGGGTAGGAAAGGAAGATGCCGGAATATTTGCCTTGCTGGTGCACGGTATTCAAACCTTTTTATTAATTTTGCTAGGTGTTTACGGGCTTGTAGCCTTACCACTTGTAAATAAGAAACGGACCGGGAAGTGAAATTGCTTTTCCGGAATAAAATCAAAAAATATAATATGAACGAAATTCTTTCTTTGGCTCCGCAGAATGTGTGGAAGCATTTCTATTCGTTGACGCAAATTCCTCGTCCGTCTGGACATTTGGAAAAAATTCAGGCTTTCTTGCTGGAATTCGGCAAGCAGGTAGGTGTGGAATCATTTCAGGATGAGGCTGGAAACATAATCTATCGCAAACCGGCCACTCCGGGTATGGAAGACCGGAAGTCTGTCATCCTTCAGGCTCACATGGACATGGTTCCTCAGAAAGACAAACATACACAGCATGATTTTGAAAAAGATCCTATTCCGGTTTATGTAGACGGCGAATGGGTGAAGGCTAAAGGTACCACATTAGGCTCAGACAACGGTATGGGTGTGGCAGCCATCATGGCCATTATGGAAGACAAGACCTTGAAGCACGGTCCGCTGACAGCGCTGATTACTGCCGATGAAGAAACCGGTATGTATGGTGCGTTTGGCTTGAAACAGGGTACGGTGGAAGGAGAAATCCTGCTGAACCTGGATTCAGAAGAAGAAGGTGAACTTTATATTGGCTGTGCAGGTGGAGAAGACCTGACGGCTACTTTGGAATATAAGGAAGAAGAAACAGATCCGGAAGACGTGGCGCTGAAGGTGACACTGAAGGGATTGCGTGGTGGTCACTCTGGTATTCAGATTGGTTGGGGACATGCCAATGCCAACAAGTTGATGGCTCGCTTCATGAACCAGGTGATTGCTTACGATGAGGCTTGTCTGGTGTCGTGGGAAGGTGGAAACATGCGCAACGCCATTCCGCGTGAGTGTGAAGTGGTGATTACCGTACCGGCTTCGGAGGTAGAAGATGTGCTGGCGTTCGTGGGTGAATGCGAACAGGTATGGCGTGATGAATTCGCGACCATTGAAGACAACATCAGCTTTACGGCAGAGCGTGTGGACTTGCCGAAGATGATGGTGCCGGAAGAAATCCGTGACAACCTGGTGGACGCGATTTATGCATGTCCGAATGGAGTAGAACGTTTCATCCCGACTATCCCGGATACAGTGGAAACTTCTTCTAATCTGGCTATCGTAGAAATCGGCAATGGAAAGGCTGCCATTAAGGTATTGACACGCAGCTCTCGCGAATCAATGAAGGATTATCGCAATACGGCTATCGAGAGCTGTTTCTCTATGGCAGGTATGCACGTAGAACGTTCTGGCAGCTATTCAGGATGGGAACCGGATGTAAACTCTCCGATTCTGCATGCCATGAAGGAATCTTATAAGGCACAGTTTGGTGAAACACCGGAAGTGAAAGTGATTCATGCCGGACTGGAATGTGGTATCATCGGTGCGGTTGTACCGGGACTGGATATGATTTCATTTGGTCCTACTTTGCAGTGCCCGCATACACCGGAAGAACGCTGTCATGTGCCGTCAGTGAAGAAGTTCTATGATTTCTTGCTGGCTACACTGGAAAATACACCGAAAAAGTAATATCCGTTAGTGGATAAATAGATACGGAGACTGTCCGATTCCCGTAAAAGGGAAAGGGGCAGCCTCCGTTTTTTTTTGTTTCGATTTTCTGTGGTTTTACTTCTTTTAATGAAAATCTGTGCAGTAAATCAGGGTTTTGGTTTTATCTTTATAAAGACAACCTTGTAAAACTTAAAATTGGAAATGATGAACAGACTATTCTTGATATGTGCCACGGGATTGTTGGCTTTTATGTTCCCTTTGGCGGGGATAGCTCAGAGTTACGACCGTCTTTGGAAGGAGGTAGAGGAAACCCGGAAGAAGGATTTGCCGCAGACCTTGATTTCACAGGTGAACCAGATTTATGAAAAGGCAAGAAAGGAGAAGAATGCTCCGCAGATGCTGAAAGCGTATCTTTCGCGGGTGGAATGTCAGGTAGGGTTGACACCGGACAGTTTGCAGCGTGAACTTTGTCGACTGAATGCATGGGCTGCAGAGGAGAACGATCCTTTGCAGAAAGCCGTGTTGGCGTTTCTGTCAGGATACTATAAGTTGGAATCCGCTCCTCAGGAAGTGGACAGCGCATTGTATGAGTTTGACCGGGCAGTAAAGGATAAAGAGGTTTTGCTGGGCGTGGCTACGACCGATTTTCGTCCGATGGCTGAACAGGGCAAATGGAGCCAGCGCTATTTCGGTGACAATATGTACGATTTGCTGTTACGCCAATCCATCTTTCAGCTTCTATGGAATGGGGGAGGAAGCAAGGCCGTACAGTTGGCCGTGTTCGACAAGTATGAAAAGTTGATTGCACAATACGAGGCGGCGGGAAATCGTGACGCGGAATTATTGACACGTTTGGAGCGGTTGATGTACTGGCAGCGTAATGGATGGAGATATCCGCAACAGCTGTCTGACGAACAGGTGCTGGAGCAGTTGCAGGCGTGGGCAAAAGCCTATGAAGGAGTAGATGCCTGTGCGGCGTTGTATGTGTCATGGGCCGATTTCTATCATCAGAAACAAGACTTCGTGTCCGAAATGAAGGTGATAGAAGAAGGAATAAAACGGTATCCTTCTTCAGAATTCACGGCCGATTTGAAGGATAAGCAGCGCATAGTGTGCATGCCATCGCTCTCGGTGCAGGTAACTCATCCTTATCCGCAGACGGAAGCGGAACTTCGTGTTACCAGCAAGAACCTGAAAGGGGCGACGCTGGAATGGTATAGGCTGAACCTGAAGGCTTCTTCTTCTGTGTTTGCACAGAATCTGGAGCATGCGGACCTGATAAAGAAGTATGGTACATTGGTGGATAAAGTGCGGTTGGACTTGCCGGATACTCCTACGTACAAGGATACGGTTTCTTTGCTGACCAGCCGGATGCCCGAGGCGGGGATTTATATATTGAAATCAATCCCCGACGGCTATCAGGATAAAACGGGATACGATGTAGTGCATCTGTCTGCATTGCAGGTGGTTTCTTTCCCGATGGAAGGAAGGCAGACGGAGTGTCATGTGGTGGATTGTAAGACCGGAAAGCCGGTCGCAGGGGCAGAATTGGTGTTTTATTCCATTCCTGTGCCAGGCAATTATACTTTATATAAGATGTTTAAGACCGATAAGCAGGGCAAGGTAGTAGTGCCGGACATGAAAGAATCATTGTGGATGCATGCACGTGCAGGCAAGGATGAGTTTATGCAGGTGGCTTACTGGTCCAGAAGGGTGTTGCCGACGGTCAATGACAGCAAGAAGAAGGTGGATCGCATGGATTTGTTTACCGACCGTGCGCTGTACCGCAAGGGGCAGACGGTGTACGTGTCCGGTGTGGCTTATGCGCAGGAAGGAGATAGTGTGGAGGTACGCAAAGATGCGGCCATCTGGCTGGCTTTGCGGGATGCCAATAACCGGGAGATAGCTCGGAAAGAATTGACTACGGATGACTTCGGCGCATTTTCAGCGGAATTCCAGTTGCCTTCGGAAACATTGGCCGGCATGTTCCGGATAGAATCGGACAAGGCTTCCTGTTATATCCGGGTGGAAGAATACAAGCGCCCGACGTTTGAAGTCACCTGGAAGGAAGTGCAGGAAGCTTACATGATGGGGGATTCCTTGCAACTGGAAGGTACGGCGAAAAAGTTTTCCGGTGCACCGGTGCAGGGCGGTAAGGTACGTTATACCTTGACCCGTTCAAAGGCCTGGTTCTGGCGGAACATGGCAGGAGAACAACAGTTGGCGGAAGGTGAACTGATGACTTCAGCCGACGGAACGTTTGCGGTGAGGGTTTGTCTGGAACGTCCGGATACGGAAGTTTCCTTAGGCTGGGACGGATTCTATCGTTATCAGGTGAAGGTGGAAGTGACGGATGCGGCCGGAGAAACACAGGAAGGTGTACTGGTGCTTCCGGTGGGTGAACATGCCATCGGATTACAGATAAAGGGATTGGCCGGAAAAGTGGCTCGTGAGAAACTGGATAAGATGCAGGTGCAGGCCTTGAACATGCAGCAACAGCCTGTGGCATTGGATGTGGTCTGCTCGCTTTATGCATTAGATGAGGCTGGAAATAAGCAACAAACAGTATGGGTGGATACGGTGAAATCCGGACAGCCTTTCCAGCCGGAAGCATGGAAGAAGTTGGCTTCCGGAAAATACTTGCTGGAGGTAACCGCCAGTGATGAGCACGGGCGTCCTTGTCGTGCAGAACAGGAGTTTGTACTCTTTTCGTTAAAAGACCGGGTTCCTCCGGTAAAGACTGTGGAATGGTTCTATCAGGACGGTATACAGTTGGAGGAAACGCAGCCGGTGACCTTGTATGTGGGCAGCAGTGAAAAGAATGTACATTTGTTCTATCATGTGTACAGTGGCAACCGGATGCTGGTTTCTGACTCGTTTGTGCTGAACGAGGAAATCCGTCCGTTTGATTATACGTGGCGACCAGAATACGGCGATGGAATCACCGTCAGCTTTGGATTTATGAAAGACGGTATCTGGTATTCCAAGCAAGTCGCTTTGAAACGTCCGGTACCGGAGAAAAAACTGACATTGAAGTGGGAAGTTTTCCGTGACCGTTTGCGTCCGGGCACAGAAGAAACCTGGACCATGCAGATTCTGGATGCGGCAGGCAAACCGGCAGATGCCCGTCTGCTGGCTACCTTGTATGATGCTTCGCTCGACCGTCTGTGGGATAACCCGTGGAATTTCCAGCTGGGCTTCAGCCGATATACTCCTTCCGTCATGCCGTTTATTCAGTCAGTGAATAGCATCGCGATGGCTTATTCGCCTTTCTATACTTATTCATTGTCTTCTGTATATACTCCTGACAACTGGCAGTTGTATAGCCGGTTGTGGGTTCCTTCTTTGCGTCAGTATAGAACCTTCTCTCGAAACGGTCTGATAGTACGCGGGGCAGGAATCATGATGAAGGCTGCGGCTGCAGCACCAGATGCCATGAGGGCGGATGAGGCTTTGAATGCGCAGGCGGGATTCACGCAGGACGATGGAGTGGTAGAAGTAGAACTTCAGTCTGAAACGATTCCTCTGGAAACGGAACAGACGATGACTTTACGCGAGAATTTTGCAGAAATGGCTTTCTTCTATCCTGATTTGCGTACAGATTCAACCGGAACCGTACGATTGGTATTTACCGTGCCAGATGCATTGACGCAGTGGAAGTTCAGAGGGCTGGCACATACCCGCCACATGGATTACGGACTCCTGCAGGCAGAAACCCGGACTGAAAAACCGTTTATGATTCAGCCTAATTTGCCTCGTTTCCTTCGTAGAGGAGATGAAACTTCACTGGCAGCTTCTTTGATAAATCTGTCAACGGAAGAGGTGAAAGGGGCGGTACGTCTGGAATTGGTGAATCCGATGGATGAAAGTGTGGTGTATCAGGCAGTACAGGATTTTCAGGTGAAGGCAGGAGAAACGGGCAGTGTACGTTTTACTTTCCCGGTAAATATGGATGGCGAGGTTTTGATTTGTCGGATGAAGGCAGAGGCCGGTGAGTTTAGTGACGGAGAACAGCATTATCTTCCTGTGCTTACTGACAAGCAATGGATGACGGAAACCTTGTCCTTGCAGGTGAAAGGCGGGGAGTCTCAGGAAGTGAACCTGAAGGATTTGTTTAACGGACAGAGCAAGACGGCCCAGAACCGGCAGCTGACCATCGAACTGACTTCTACTCCGATATGGTATGCCGTACAGGCACTTCCGGTAGTAGGAAATCCGCAGCAGGACGATGCGTTCTCCTGGGCTTCGGCTTACTACGCCAATGCGGTGGCACGGAAAATTGTGGAACTGAATCCGCAGATTCAGCCTGTGTTTGAAGCTTGGAAAAAGCAGGGAGTAAAGAAAGAAACGTTGTGGAGTGAACTGGAGAAGAACCAGGAACTGAAAAGCGTGTTGCTGGCCGAAACGCCTTGGCTGGCTCAGGCGGCAGATGAACAGGAGCAGAGACAACGGATTGGATTGTTGTTCGACCTGAATACGATGAATTACCGTGTGCGGCAGACCGTGGAAAAATTGAAGGCCTTGCAAAAAGGGGATGGAAGCTGGAGTTGGTTCAACGGCATGCAGGGAAGCCGGTTGGTTACTACGCAGGTGATGGAACTGCTGGCTCGACTGAAATCCATGCATATCATGGCGGATGTGCAAGTGGCTGGCATGTACTTGAAAGGTCTGAATTACCTGGAAAAAGCTTTCTGTCAGGAATATGAGAACCTGAAGAAAAACGAGGCTCGTAACAAAAGCCCGCAATGGCCAAGTGAGCTGGCGGTGAGGTATCTGTATATTGCATCACTGGATGCGGTGGCAGGAGGAAAGGTAAACAAGGCAGCAAAGGAATACATGACCTCCAAACTGGAAAACCGTTCTGCTACTTATTCCATTTATGAGAAGGCATTGATTGCCCGGATTCTGCAGGCACAGGGAAAACGTACGCAGGCAGAAATACTGGTACGCTCGATTAAGGAATATACGGTAGTGACACCGGAAATGGGACGTTATTTTGATACGCCGAAAGCCGGATACGCATGGAACGGTTACCGCATTCCGACGCAGGTGGCTGCCATGGAGGCTATTCAGTCTGTGGAGAAGGATGAAGAGATGCTGGAGGAAATGAAACGCTGGTTGCTGAAACAAAAGCAGGTGCAGTGCTGGAATACACCATTGGCTACGGCGGATGCGGTGTATGCCTTGCTGTCAGATGGCATGGCATTGACGGAGTCCGGACAGATGCAGGCGGTGGCAGGCAATGTTACACTGGAAACTCCGAAAGACGGACTGGGCTGTATCAGTCATACATTAAGTGGAACGGAGGCAGAGGTGAAGACGCTGACCGTAAGTCATACGGGAAAAGCTGCCGGATGGGGTGCCGTGTATGCACAATATCTGGAAGATATGGACCGTGTGAAGGCATTTGAAGGAAAGGGTCTGCAAGTTTCACGTGAGTATATATATAAAGGTAAGACCTTGTCTGCCAAAGAAAAGTTGCAGGTTGGCGATAAGCTGACGGTGCGCCTGACTCTCCGTGCCGACCGGGATATGGATTTTGTATGTCTGAAAGACGAACGTGCGGCTTGTATGGAACCAGTGCGGCAAATCTCAGGCTACGAATGGTCCGATGGCTTGGGACGGTATCGGGTAAGTGGTGATGCGGCGACGACCTTCTTTATGGATCACTTGCGGAAAGGAACCTACGTCATTGAATATGAAGTGCATGTAGACCGTTCGGGAGTATATCAGGCAGGTACATCGGAAATACAGTCTGTATACGCTCCTGAGTTTGGCAGTCATACGGAAGGATATACATTATATATAGAATAAAATTACGTCCGGGCCGGGATTCCGGTTCGGACGTTTTTACAAATTTCTGAGGTTATGGAGAAAATAAATTTTCAGACTTGATTTTGCTTGTTTCCGTTTTCTCCCTATCTTTGTTTCCGTAATTTAGAAAGAATAAAATCAATGAAACGAATATATACCCTTCTTTTTTTGTGTGTTGTTGCTTGCATGTCCTTATGGGCTCAGCCTAAAATATCCTTTGATATGACTACTAAGGACTTGGGCTACGTGTTGTGGCGCACTCCGGCAACCGTGACTTATCAGTTTACCAATACGGGAGACAAGCCGCTGGTTATATCCAATGTGACGACCTCTTGTGGATGTGCCAAGGCACAATGGACAGAAGAACCTGTACCTGCCGGAGGAAAAGGAAAGATTACGGTGGTGTTCGATGCGGAAGCCATCGGGCATTTCTATAAAGACGTGGGTGTGTATTGCAATGCAGCTTCTCTGCCCATTTATCTGGACTTTAACGGAGAGGTGACAGCCGATGCCAAGAACTATTCCTTTACGCATCCTTATGCCATCGGTGCCATTCGTTTGAATCAGGAAGAACTTGATTTTAAATCGGTCAATAAGGGAGACCGTCCGGTTATTGAGTTGTTGGTGGCCAATACTTCCAACAAGGCTTATTCACCTGTGCTGATGCACCTTCCTCCTTATCTGGAGGCTAAAGCTGTACCCGAAAAACTGGGACGTGGAAAGACCGGAAAGATTCTGGTGACACTGGATTCTGAGAAATTGCCGAAATTAGGTATTACACGTGCATCTGTCTATCTGTCCCGCTTCCCGGGTGATAAAGTCGGCAGTGAGAATGAAATACCTGTATCTGTGGCTCTGTTGCCTGACTTCTCCAAGCTGACCGAACAGCAGAAAAACAATCCTCCTCAGATTACGTTGTCGGTCAAGGAACTGGAATTTGTGGATTTGAAACCCAACCAAAAGAAGTCACAGACGATTGTTATCTCAAATACAGGTCGCTCTGACCTGAATATTCAGGATATGCAGGTGTTCAGCATGGCTTTGGCCGTGAAACTGAAAAAGAGAGTGCTGAAACCGGGTGAATCGACTAAGATGAAGATTACTGTGCTGGCACAGAACCTTCACCGTGTGAAAGGTACGCCCCGTGTCCTGATGATTACCGATGATCCTAACCAATCGATGATTACCATCCGTGTGAAAGCCCGGCTGAAATCGTCCGAAAAATAAAAACTTTTATGGAACACCCCGAAAACAACGAAGCTTATAAGGGGTTAACTGTGAACCAGGGAGTGGAACAACCCTCCATTGTTAATCCTTATCTGAATCTGAGAAAGAAACCCAAACGTCGTCAGTATTCTGCTGCCGAGTATGTGGAAGGTATCGTGAAAGGCGATGTGACCATGCTGAGCCAAGCGGTCACGCTGGTAGAAAGTGTCAAGCCGGAACATCAGGTGCTGGCACAGGAGGTCATTGAAAAATGCCTTCCTTATTCGGGTAATTCTATCCGTATCGGTATCAGCGGAGTGCCCGGTGCCGGAAAGAGTACGTCGATTGATGTGTTCGGACTGCATGTGCTCGAAGAAAAAGGAGGAAAGTTGGCAGTTTTAGCCATAGACCCCAGCAGTGAACGTTCCAAAGGAAGTATCTTGGGTGACAAGACCCGAATGGAAAAATTGTCGGTACATCCTAAATCCTTTATCCGTCCCAGTCCTTCGGCGGGCTCATTGGGCGGTGTGGCCCGTAAGACCCGTGAAACCATCATCTTGTGTGAAGCTGCCGGATTTGATAAAATCTTTGTCGAAACTGTGGGAGTAGGCCAGAGTGAAACTGCCGTGCATTCCATGGTAGACTTCTTCCTGCTGATTCAGCTGGCCGGTACGGGCGATGAGTTGCAGGGCATCAAGCGCGGTATCATGGAGATGGCCGATGGTATCATTATCAACAAGGCCGATGGAAATAATGTAGAGAAGGCACAGTTGGCGGCTACGCATTTCCGTAATGCGCTCCATCTTTTCCCTGCTCCCGAATCCGGATGGACTCCTCAGGTGCTGACGTATTCCGGATTCTATAATATCGGTGTCAAGGAAATCTGGGATATGGTGTATGCCTACATTGACTTTGTCCGCAAGAACGGTTATTTTGAACACCGTCGGAACGAGCAGGCCAAATACTGGATGTATGAAACCATCAATGAGCATTTGCGCGACAGCTTCTATCAGAATCCGGAAATTGCTTCCTTGCTTCCCTTGCAGGAAAAGGATGTGCTGGAAGGACGAGCCACGTCTTTCTCGGCAGCCAGAAAACTATTGGAAATGTATTTCTCCGGGTTGAAACAGGAGCGATGAATAAATATTCAAAATAGCTTGTTTCTATTGGAGTAATTAAAAATAAGGAAGAAAAATAAGGGTGATATGCCTTGTGAAATGAATTAATATGTAACTTTGCGAACTAATTTTCAAGAAATGATGCAAAGTGAAATTAAACCTATTATAGAGGTAAAGGGTGTATCAAAGTTTTTTGGTGAAAAAACAGCCTTGGATAATATCAATTTATCCATCAAAAAGGGAGAGTTTGTAACCATCTTGGGCCCTTCGGGATGCGGTAAGACGACCTTGCTGCGCCTGATAGCGGGATTTCAGACCGCTTCGGAAGGGGTGATTCGTATTGCAGGGGAGGAGATTACCCAGACTCCTCCTCACAAGCGTCCTGTTAATACAGTTTTCCAGAAATATGCCTTATTCCCTCATCTGAATGTGTATGACAATATTGCTTTTGGCTTGAAACTGAAAAAGATGCCAAAGGATACGGTACTTAAAAAAGTAAAGGCTGCCTTGAAAATGGTAGGCATGACCGATTATGAGTACCGCGATGTCAATTCGCTTTCGGGTGGACAGCAGCAGCGTGTGGCCATTGCCCGAGCCATTGTGAACGAGCCGGAGGTGTTGTTGCTGGACGAGCCACTGGCTGCGCTTGACCTGAAGATGCGTAAGGACATGCAGATGGAGTTGAAGGAAATGCACAAGACGCTGGGCATTACCTTTGTGTATGTGACGCACGACCAGGAAGAAGCCCTGACATTGAGTGATACCATCGTGGTGATGAGTGAGGGACGTATCCAGCAGATTGGTACCCCTACCGACATCTACAATGAGCCGATTAACTCGTTCGTGGCCGACTTTATCGGAGAAAGTAATATCCTGAACGGAGTCATGGTAAAAGATAAGTTGGTACATTTCTGCGATCGTGACTTTGAATGTGTGGACGAAGGCTTCGGCGAAAACACACCGGTGGATGTGGTGATTCGTCCGGAGGATTTGTATATATTCCCGGTGTCGGATATGGCACAGCTTCGTGGTACCGTACAATCGTGCATCTTTAAGGGAGTACACTATGAAATGGTGGTGTTGTGCCACGGCTATGAGTTTGTGGTGCAGGATTATCACGCTTTCGAGGCCGGAACCGAAGTGGGTATGCTGGTCAAACCGTTTGATATTCACATCATGAAGAAAGAGCGTATCTGCAATACCTTTGAAGGCAAGCTTATCGATGAAACTCATGTGGAATTCTTGGGATGTGAGTTTGAGTGTGCACCGGTAGACCTTCAGAGAGTGCCATTAGGCGATGTGCTGGTAGACGTGGATTTCGGAAAAATCAACTTGCTGGACAATGCAGAAGACGGCATGCTGACCGGAGAAGTCAAGTTTATTTTGTACAAAGGAAACCATTACCACCTGACGGTATGGTCAGACTGGGATGAGAATGTGTTTGTCGATACGAACGATGTGTGGGATGATGGAGACCGTGTGGGTATTTCCATTGCTCCTGAAGATATTCGGGTACGTGTAAAACAGGAGGAACGATGAATAAACTGCGTTTGTTTTTTCTTTCACGCCGAAGCTGGACACTTCCTTATCTCATTTTCTCTATCATTTTTGTGATTGTTCCGCTTCTGCTGATTGTGGTATATGCATTTACCGATGATGCAGGTCGTATGACGCTTGAAAACTTCCGGAAGTTCCTTGCCCATCCGGAAGCAGTCAATACCTTTATTTATTCCATCGGTATAGCCATACTGACTACGATAGGTTGTATCGTACTGGGATATCCGGCAGCCTGGATTCTGAGCCGCAGTAATTCAAGCTATTCGCGTACGCTGATTCTGCTGTTTATCCTGCCGATGTGGGTCAACATCCTGATACGTACGCTGGCTACCGTAGCTTTGTTCGACTTTGCCAGTCTGCCTTTAGGAGAGGGAGCATTGATATTCGGAATGATTTACAACTTCATTCCTTTCATGATTTATCCGATTTACAATACCCTTCAGAAGATGGACCCGAGTTATGTGGAAGCAGCTCAGGATTTGGGAGCCAATTCTTTTCAGGTGTTCTGGAAGGTGGTATTCCCTTTGTCCATGCCTGGGGTAGTGAGCGGCATCATGATGGTGTTCATGCCGACTATTTCTACTTTTGCCATTGCAGAATTGTTGACCATGAACAACATTAAGTTGTTTGGTACGACTATTCAGGAGAATATCAACAACAGTATGTGGAACTATGGAGCAGCCCTTTCCTTGATTATGCTGTTCCTGATTGCCGCGACTTCACTCTTTAGTTCTGATGAAAAGAGTGATTCAGAGAAAGGAGGACAGGTATGGTAAAGAAAGTGCTGATGCAGACCTATCTTTGGGTATTACTGTTGTTGCTGTATGCTCCGATATTGATTATTGTGATTTATTCCTTTACCGATGCAAAGGTATTGGGTAACTGGACTGGCTTTTCGCTCAACCTGTACCGCTCCTTGTGTAACACTGGAGCACATCATTCCCTGATGAATGCGCTGATAAATACAATAGCCATAGCTTTTATTGCTGCGACGGTATCAACCTTGTTGGGAAGTGTGGCTGCCATCGGAATCTACAATCTGAAGGCCCGCAGCCGGAAAGCCATGGGATTCATCAATACCATTCCTATATTGAACGGAGATATTATTACCGGTATTTCCTTGTTCCTGCTGTTTGTGTCATTAGGTATTACCCAGGGATTTACTACCGTAGTGCTGGCACACATCACCTTCTGTACTCCGTACGTGGTGCTGAGTGTGTTGCCGCGCCTGAAACAGATGAATCCGAACCTGTATGAGGCCGCGCTCGATTTGGGAGCTACTCCGATGCAGGCTTTGTGGAAAGTGATTGTTCCGGAAATCCGTCCGGGAATGGTAAGCGGATTCCTGCTGGCACTGACCATTTCCATCGACGATTTTGCGGTAACGGTGTTTACCATTGGAAATCAGGGATTGGAAACGCTTTCTACCTATATTTATGCCGATGCCCGCAAGGGTGGTCTGACGCCGGAGCTTCGTCCGCTGTCGGCCGTGATTTTTGTGGTGATACTGGTACTGCTGATTATTATTAACCGTAGAGCTGACAAAGCAAAGAATAAATGAAACAGAAGATGAAAAGGTGGAACTGGTGGGTGGCTTTGTGTGTGTGCTGTCTGTTGACAGGATGCTACAACGCTAATGAATCGCGCGAAAACGTGCTCAAGGTGTACAATTGGGCAGACTACATAGGTGAAGGCGTACTGGAAGATTTTCAGGAATATTATAAGGAAAAGACGGGAGAAGATATCCGCATCGTGTATCAGACATTTGACATCAACGAAATCATGCTGACAAAAATTGAGAAAGGGCATGAAGACTTTGATGTGGTGTGTCCTTCCGAGTATATCATCGAACGAATGCTGCACAAAGGCTTGTTGCAGCCTATTGATACGGCTTTTGCTCATTCACCCAATTACATGAACGGAGTGGCGCCCTATATCCGTCAGCAGATAGATAAACTGACGGTGAAGGGCGATCTGCCGGCCAGCCGTTATGCCGTGTGCTATATGTGGGGTACGGCCGGCCTGCTGTATAACAAGCAGTTTGTTTCCGAAAAAGACCTGAAGTCATGGGGGTGCCTGTGGGAGAAACGTTTTTCCGGCAAGATTCTGATGAAGGATGCCTATCGCGATTCGTACGGTATGGCTTTGCTGTATGCGCATCGTGAGGATTTGAAAGACAGTACCCGCAGTGTGGCTGACCTGATGAACGACTATTCACCGGCTTCCATGGACTCGGTGGAAAAATATCTGAAACTGTTGAAGCCGAATGTGGCCGGATGGGAAGCAGACTTTGGTAAGGAAATGATGACCAAAGGCAAGGCCTGGATGAACATGACCTGGAGCGGAGACGCACAGTGGGCTATGGAAGAAGCGGCAACGGTAGGAGTGGACCTTGCCTATACCATTCCGGAAGAAGGTAGCAATGTGTGGTACGACGGATGGGTAATTCCTAAGTATGCCAAGAATCCTAAGGCAGCCAGCTATTTTATCAACTTCCTTTGTAGGCCGGACATCGCTTTGCGTAACATGGAAGAGAACGGGTATGTGAGTGCCATTGCTGCCCCGGAAATTCTGGAAGCTTGTATTGATTCTACCCTGGATAAGGAAGTCGATGCCAGCTATTTCTTCGGTCCGGAGGCACAGAAGGTGAAGCTGCGTAACACACAGTATCCCGATAAGTCTGTGATAGCCCGTTGTGCCATGATACGTGACTTTGGAGACAAGACGGTAGATGTATTGGAAATCTGGTCGCGTGTAAAAGGCGACAACCTGAATAGCGGGATTGTGATTCTGATTCTTTTGGTGGTAGTAGGACTGAGCGCCTGGCAGATTCGCCGCCGCTGGATACGTTATAAACGTCATGCACGTACGCACCGCAGAAATCGCCGGAGAAAATAAAAGAAGAAAATACAGTATACAAAAATCCCCCTTCAAAAGACGTTTAAATGCTTTTTGAAGGGGGATTCTTTATATGGAATTGTTTTGTTAGATTGACAATTCGTTCAATACGCTAACCAGTTCGCGGTCGATAGGCTTGTCGTTCTTGATAGCCTTGGCAAACGGAACGTACACAATCTGGTCGTTTTCGATACCAATCATGACGTTGCGCTGACCTTCCATCAGGGCCTGGATGCTGGCTACTCCCATACGGCTGGCAATGATACGGTCGTGTGCAGTCGGACGTCCACCACGCTGCAAGTGTCCTAAAATAGTCACACGTACGTCGTACTGCGGATATTCGTTCTTCACACGTTCTGCATAGTGCATGGCTCCACCGGTGATTTCACTTTCAGCTACCAGCACGATAGAGCTGCTCTTTGATTTGCGGAAACCGTTGTTGATGAACTCTTCCAACTGGTCTACTTCCGTATTGAATTCCGGAATGATGGCAGCTTCGGCACCCGCAGCAATGGCACCGTTCAATGCCAGGAAGCCGGCGTCGCGTCCCATTACTTCCACAAAGAACAAACGTTCGTGTGAAGTAGCGGTATCACGTATTTTATCTACTGCATCCAAAATTGTGTTCAGGGCAGTGTCATATCCGATGGTTGTGTCCGTACCATACAAGTCGTTGTCGATGGTGCCGGGTAATCCGATACAAGGTACATCAAATTCCTGAGCCAGCAGGCGGGCACCGGTCAACGAACCGTCACCACCAATGACTACCAGTGCATCGATACCTTCGCGTTTCATAGTTTCATAAGCTACCTGACGGCCTTCCGGTGTACGGAACTCCTGGCAGCGAGCTGTTTTCAGGATGGTACCTCCTAATTGTATGATATTGCTGACGTTTTCAGTCTTGAATTCCTTGATTTCTCCTGTAATCAATCCTTTATACCCACGGTAGATACCTTTAACTTGTAATCCGTTGTAGATGGCAGAGCGGGTGACTGCACGGATTGCGGCGTTCATGCCGGGAGCATCTCCTCCGGATGTAAGAATACCAATACATTTAATAGTTCCCATAATTGTTAGTTGTTAGTTTGATTTTTATGAAGCAAAAGTACAAATATGAATTTATATTGTAACTGATTTTCTTCTTTATTATTCGTCCATTATAACTTTTTTACACGCTTCCATCAACCATTTAGGGGTAGAGGTGGCTCCACAGATTCCAATGGAATGTGCATGTGACAATAAGGCCTTGTCAATTTCCTCCGGTTTGTCTATCTGGTAAGAGTTGGGATTGACCTTTTTACATTCCTGAAAGAGGATTTTCCCGTTGGAACTTTTATGTCCGCAAACGAAGAAAACCAGGTCGTGACTGGCGGCAAATTCCCGGATATGCGGCATGCGGTTGGCTACCTGACGGCAGATGGTATCGAAGTACTGGAAGGAGGCTTCCGGTGAAATGTGGGTCTCGATGTAGGACACTATCTGGCGGAATTCGTCGAGCGACTTGGTTGTCTGCGAATACAGGCGGATGTCTTTGTTCATGTCCAGTTTGCTGACTTCTTCCAGCTTCTCGATGACGATGGCTTTGCCTTCGGTCTGGCCCACCAGTCCCAACACTTCGGCATGGCCGTTTTTCCCGTAAATAACAATCTGTCTGTCTTTGTCGTGGGGAGTGGTGTCATACTCCTGCTTGATTCTTTTTTGCAGGCGCAGCACTACCGGACAGGTGGCATCGATGATTTCGATGTGGTTTTTCCGGGCTAGTTCATAAGTCTCAGGAGGCTCTCCATGTGCTCTCAACAAGACTTTTACATTCTTCAGTCGGGCAAAATCTTCGTGGTTGATGGTAATCAATCCCATTTCCTTCAGTCGCTCACACTCCTGCCCGTTGTGTACAATATCCCCCAGGCAATACAGAGGTGCGCCCTTTGCCAGTTCTTCTTCTGCTTTTGAGATGGCGGTCGTCACTCCAAAGCAGAATCCTGAGTCCTTATCTATTTCAATGTGATGCATGTGCAGCTTTTTCAAATTGTTCTTTCAGCCATTGTTTTTGTTCGGCAATGGTCAGGTGACTGTTGTCCAGTAAAATCGCGTCGTCAGCCTTGCGCAGGGGACTTACTGCCCGGTTCTGGTCGATGCGGTCGCGTTCTTCTACGTTGTGAAGAATTTCTTCGAACGAAGCATCCTGACCTTTGGCTTTCAGTTCCTCGTAACGGCGCTGTGCACGGATCTCGGCAGAGGCTGTCACGAAAATCTTCAGTTCCGCATTCGGGAATACAGCTGTTCCGATGTCTCTTCCGTCCATCACGATTCCTTTTTCCTTGCCCATTTCCTGCTGTTGCTGAACTAAGGCCTTGCGCACAAAGTCGAGTGCTGCCACCGGACTGACATGCGAGGAGACTTCCATGGTGCGGATACGTTCTTCTACGTTCTTCCCGTTGAGGAAGGTCATGGGGCGCTGGGTTTCCGGGTTGAGCTGGAAGGAAATCTGGATTTGTCTCATCTGCTGGCGGAGCGCTTCTTCCTGAATGCTTCCGTCGGTATTGAACAATCCGTTTTCCAGACAATACAATGTAACGGCCCGGTACATGGCGCCGCTGTCTATATAGATGTATCCGATTTCTTTGGCTAAGTCTTTAGCCATGGTACTTTTCCCGCAGGAAGAGAATCCGTCGATGGCAATAATAATTTTTTTCATGTTTCGGCTTCGATAAAATAGATTTCGCATTGACAAAGATAGTGTAAATCCTTTGTATATCGGATGTTTTGGATAAAGTTTTTGGCGTCTCTTCCTTATAATATAAGGTAGAAATTTGTTTGGAATTCCAGAGATGAAAAAACGTTGTAGCAATGATTCGGATACCTGTTTGTGTTTTTTACGTTTCCTTTCCCTGCGTGAACCCTACGTTTCCGCACTGGGAAACATAGAACACGCAAGGCGATATGCTGATTATTTCAAGTGCGGAATAAAAAATATGCATTGTTTTACATTATTTTTATGTTGGGGTGTCGGAGTTTCGGGGAATTATGCTACCTTTGCCACGTATAGAGTATTAACCTTTAATAAACACATTTATGGAAGTCAAGAAATCGCCGAAAGCGGACCTCGAGGGTAAAAAGACCACGTGGTTATTGGTAGGTTTCGTACTGATCTTGGCAGCGATGTTTGTAGCGTTCGAATGGACAGAACGTGACAAGCAGGTCACTACCGATACCGGTATCACCGAACCAATCTTTGAAGAGGAAATGATTCCTATCACTGAACAGGAAGAACAGAAGCAGGCACCTCCTCCTCCTGAAGCTCCGAAAGTGGAAGAAGTTCTTCAGATTGCAGAAAATGATGCAAACGTAGAAGAATCTACTATCCAGTCAAGTGAAGAAAACAACCAGGCTGTGGAAATCAAGTATGTACCGGTTGAAGTAGAAGAAGAAGAACCGGAAGAACAGCAGATTTTCCAGGTGGTAGAAGAAATGCCGGAATTCCCGGGTGGTATGGCTGAATGTTTGAAGTTCATCGGTAAGAACATCAAGTATCCGACTATCGCACAGGAAAACGGTGTACAGGGACGTGTAATCATCCAGTTCGTGGTTAACCAGGATGGTTCTATCGTTGACCCGGTGGTTATGCGTAGTGTAGACCCGTACTTGGATAAGGAAGCACTCCGCGTGATCAAGATGATGCCGAAATGGAAACCAGGTAAGCAGCGTGGTAAAGCTGTACGTGTAAAATATACCGTGCCTGTAACCTTTAAGTTGCAGTAATCTATTGACCGTTATAATAAAGTGAAGGCTGCATTTTTGCAGCCTTTCTTTTTTCTCTTATCTTAAATTACATTTCCATGAAACAACAGACAAGCGAACAATTGTTACAGCAGATTCACGAATATATCGGAAACCTTTCTTATGTGCGGGAGCCGATGGGACTTTATGATCCGATTGAGTATGTATTGGGGTTGGGCGGAAAGCGTTTGCGCCCGGTGCTGATGCTATTGGCTTATAATTTATATAAGGAAGATGTGACCCGTATCTTTTCACAGGCAGCAGGCATTGAAACCTATCATAACTTTACTTTGCTGCACGATGACCTGATGGATAAAGCGGATATGCGCCGCAACAAGCCTACGGTACATAAAAAATGGGATGAGAATACGGCTATCCTTTCCGGGGATGCAATGCTGATTCTTGCTTATCAGTTCATGATGAAGGAATGTCCGCTTGAATGTGTGGAACGCGTGATGGAAGTGTTTGGCCGTACCGCTCTTGAGGTATGCGAAGGACAGCAGTGGGACATGGAGTTCGAGCATCGTCTGGATGTGACGGTCGACGAATATATCGAAATGATTCGTCTGAAGACTTCCGTGTTGCTTGCGGCAGCCTTGAAAATTGGTGCCATCTTGGGAGGTGCGCCCGAAAAGGATGCGCAGTTGCTCTATGATTTTGGCATTAAGATGGGACTGGCTTTCCAGTTGCAGGATGATTACCTAGATGTGTATGGTGATCCGGCTGTCTTTGGAAAGAAGATTGGAGGAGATATTCTTTGCAATAAGAAAACCTTTATGCTGATTACCGCCTTGAGCCTGGCTGAAGGAGAAGATAAGGAAACGTTACTGAACTGGCTTCGTGCTACGGACTACGTGGCTGAAGAAAAAATCCAGTCGGTTACAGCTCTATATAATAAGGTAGGAGTTCCTGAACTTTGTCAGGCTCGCATTGATGCCTATTATAAGGAAGGACTGGAGTTGCTGGATAAGGTAAACGTGGAATCTTCTCTTAAAGAAGAACTGAAGAAGTTTGTTTGTCATTTAATGGACCGTAAATTGTAAAGATATGAACGCCCTGATTGATACTCATACCCATCTTTATACTGAAGAGTTTGATGCCGACCGTGAACTGGCGGTGATTCGTGCTGTCGAAGCAGGAGTGACCCGCTTGTTTATGCCTAACATTGATGATACGACGGTCGAGGCTATGCTCAAACTGTGTGAGGCGCACGATTGCTGCTACCCGATGATTGGTTTTCATCCCACATCGGTAGATGCCGGTTGGAAGGAACGTCTGGAAAAAGTGAAAGGGTATCTGACTTCTTCTTCTCATTGCTTTTATGGAATCGGTGAGGTGGGTATTGACTTGTATTGGGACAAGACCTTCCGTGAGGAGCAGATGATTGTCTTTGAAGAACAGGTGAAGTGGGCACTGGAATACGATCTGCCTCTGATTATACATTGCCGGGAAGCTTATCCGGAACTGCTGGAGGTTTTGTCGGGTTACAAGCATACAGCCTTGCGGGGAATCTTCCACAGTTTCACGGGCACTAGTGAAGATGCAGAACGGCTGTTGGAGTACGAATCTTTTATGTTAGGTATAAACGGAGTGGTTACTTTCAAAAAAAGTACCCTTCCCGAAGTCTTGAAGAATGTGCCTTTGAAGCGCGTCGTGCTCGAAACCGACTCACCTTATTTGGCTCCTGTGCCTTATCGTGGCAAACGGAATGAAAGCGCAAATCTGGTAAAGGTGGCAGAATGTCTTTCGGTAATCTATGGAGTACCTTTGTCGGAAATCGCCTCCCGGACCACGGAAAATGCTTTAAAAGTCTTCACAAATGCGGAGAAAAGTTTTTAAAGTTTATTAATTTCGACTTCAAAAGTAAACTTTTGCAGGCTTGATGTTATGTAAGACGAAAAAAAAGAATACATTTGTGACTGAAATCAGCGCGGGGTACAAAAATGGCTGAAATGAGGCTCCGGCTGATTAAAAAGGAGAGGTGCTCGAGTGGTTGAAGAGGCACGCCTGGAAAGCGTGTATACGCCAAAAGCGTATCACGGGTTCGAATCCCGTTCTCTCCGCAAAGGAAATTTTTGGAGAAACAACTAAAACAATTTATAAACTATTAATTAATTAATCTTAAAAATTAGACACACAATGAAAAAGTTATTTGCAATTCTTGCAGTGATGGGAGTCCTCTCATTTGGAATGACTCAGACAGCTATGGCTCAGGATTCTACAGCTACAGCAGCTCCGGCTCAGACAGAACAAGTAGCAGCAGCTGATGAAGCAGCAGCACCTGCAGTTGTTGAAGAAGGTGGTTTGCACAAAGAATTAAAGACTAAGTTTATCGAAGGTGACGCAGGCTTCATGTCTTTGGTTGCTATCGCATTGGTACTTGGCTTGGCTTTCTGTATTGAACGTATTATTTACTTGAGCTTGGCTGAAGTTGACGTGAAGAAATTGATGGCTAAAATTGAAGCTGCTTTGGAAAAAGGTGATGTAGAAGGTGCTAAGACAATCTGCCGTAACACTCGTGGTCCTGTTGCTTCTATCTGCTATCAGGGTTTGATGAGAATCGACGAAGGTTTGGACGTAGTTGAACGTTCAGTTGTTTCTTACGGTGGTGTTCAGGCTGGTTACCTTGAAAAAGGATGTTCTTGGATCACATTGTTCATCGCTATGGCTCCGTCTTTGGGATTCTTGGGTACTGTAATCGGTATGGTTATGGCGTTCGACCAAATCCAGCAGGCTGGTGATATTTCTCCGACAGTTGTAGCAGGTGGTATGAAAGTGGCCTTGATTACTACTATCTTCGGTTTGATCGTTGCTTTGATTCTTCAGGTATTCTACAACTACGTACTTGCTAAGATTGAAGCTCTTACAAGCGAAATGGAAGATTCTTCTATCTCTTTGCTTGACATGGTAATCAAATATGATCTGAAATACAAAAAATAATTCGAAATGAGTAAGTTAACATATAAAGCATCGTACTACGCGCTGTATGCGATGTTTGCCATCATACTGATCGTAATGGGTATCTTCTTCTTCGGAGGAGACGCTACAGGCGATGCAGTAATTCCGGGAGTAGATCCCGAAATGTGGCAGCCGGCTCAAACAGATGCCTTACTCTACTTGATGTATGTTTTGTTTGGTTTAGCTGTTGCAGCCACTATTATTGCTGCTGTATTCCAATTTGGTGCAGCTTTGAAAGATAATCCGGCAGGCGCTATCAAGTCTTTGCTTGGTTTGGTTCTTTTGGTTGTTGTTTTAGTTGTAGCTTGGGCTATGGGTGACGGAACACCGATGAATATTCCTGGTTATGATGGTAGTGACAACGTTCCTTTCTGGCTGAAAATAACTGATATGTTCCTTTATTCCATCTACATCCTGTTGTTTGTAACAATCGTTGCAATCATCGCGAGTGGCATAAAGAAAAAAATATCATAATCAATTGAGGATACTCAATTTAATAAGTAATAACAATGGCAA
>ENA-OPCA01000389-OPCA01000389.1-human-gut-metagenome-genome-assembly--contig:-NODE-389-length-43053-cov-5.889623_pt1 | contig 43053 bp, 37 predicted proteins | sample MGYA00241076_ERZ501468 | MGnify/ENA primary metagenome ERZ501468 (study PRJEB25962, sample SAMEA2042633) | human gut metagenome | biome: human gut; feature: human-associated habitat; material: faeces... | reverse complement strand
ATTTGGACGATTTTGTCAATGTTTCGGTGATTTTTTGTGGTTTAAGGAGAGACTAATTATGCAAATTTTTTCAGAAATGCTTCTGGTTTTTGTTCCATCATGCGATTTGCAACAGCATCACACGTTGCAATCAGCATCCGTTCATAGGTGCATTGCAGTGGGGAAACCTGATTTTCATCGCCGGTTTCCAGCCGATTCATACAGCCGCAAGCGTTCGTGCAGCGTTTTTTCAAGGCACATTCCTGACAGCGGTTCGGCGTTGCCTCCCGATGAATCAACTTCCGAACTTTTTCCTTGTCCAGCCCGTGAAAAACATCGCCCAGCAGATAATCTGGGTCGTTGATGAATTGTGTGCAGGGATACAGCGAGCCGTCCGGTGTAACGGGCATCTGCCGTAGACCTAAATGGCAGCGTTCACCGGAGCAGTGTCCCCGAATGCTATCCTGAATTTTCCCGTCAAATGTTCCGAAGTAGAACGGTGTTCCCTGTAGAAATTGCTGTTCGTAGAAGTCTGCCGTTTTCTGTAACTCTGTCTGTAGCTGTTCCAGATGGACATCTGTCCAGTGTACCCGCTTTCCATATGCAAGGGTTGCATTCATGTTGCGAAAGCCGAGCCGATACAGATATTTAACCGAGTCGGTGTAGGTGTCGACTGCCTCCGGAGCAATCGTCATCATCGCATAACTGTTCGGGAGTTGTTCCAGCAGCAATTTTGCATTGCGTTCCAAGTCGGAGAATGTTCCGCTGCCGTCCCGATACCGCCGACAGCGGTCTTGCCCCGTGCCGTCAAACGATAAACCAATCTGCATCCCGATGGATTTTGCATACTGGATAAACGCCTTGTCCAACAGCGTGCCGTTGGTGGTCATCTTGCATTGAAACGGGATACCAGTTTCTGTGGCGTGCTGTTGACAGCGAGTAACTGCCTTTTGGAGCAAATCTTTTTCCAGCAGAGGTTCTCCGCCGAAAAAACAGATGCCAGCAGTTGTTCCGCTCTGAAAGATATAGTCGCAGGCAGCGTTTAAGACGGTTTCGGACATGACACAGTTTCGTTTTTCGTGAACGCAGTAGCTGCAATCTAGATTGCATTGGTCAGTGAGGTGGAGTGTAACGTGCAAGAAAACGCCTCCCTTATGGCTGTTCTGGGGCAGAAGTTGTGGTGGTTGTAGTCGGTTGTGGTGTCGTAAGAGCCCCTTCAAACATGGGTTCTGTTGTCATGGTTGTAGTGGGTTGTGGTGTCGTAAGAGCCCCTGCAAACATTGGTTCAGTTGTCGTAGTTGTAGTGGATTGTGATACAGGGAAAGTTCCTTCCAGTATGGTTGTCGTTTCCTGTGGTATGATAATGTCTCCGGCTAATACAGGTTCAGTTATAGTTGTAGTGGGTTGCGGTGTTGTGAGAGCCCCTTCAAACATGGCTTCCGTTGTGGTGGTTGTAACAGGTGGTGTGGAAATCGTTGTTTCCTGTGGAATTGCTGCTGCTTCGCTCATTGCGGTTGTGGTCTGTGCAGTCGTGGCAGTTGTACCGGACTGCGGTGGGTCAACTGGTGTAACAGGTAAGTTTCCGCATCCGTTTAAGAGTGTCGTTGCAGCAAGCAGCGTTGCTGCTTTTGCCAGATAGGCAGGAGCTTGATACTCCTTCATCGGTTTCCATTGCATGACGCAACATCCTTTCTTTCTTTTTTCATAAAGCATTCCCAAAATATCAGGAATCCGAACTTGTCACCGCATCCGATTCAGAAACGTCAATTTCCCCAGCCAATTGCAGCAGTTCTGATGTGGTTGAAGTGGTCGTTGTTGTTGTCGGAGCAGTTGTTTCGACTTCTCCAGCAAGTGCTGTCTGTGTTGGTTCAGAATTAGACGGCTGTCCGCTGCATCCGCCGAGTACAGTTGCAACAGCGAGCAGGGCAGCTGCTTTTTTCAGGTAGGCAGGCAGTTCCGCCTTGGAAACAGGACTCCATTGCATGGCAATTCTCCTTTTGAAACAGAAATTTCAGAAATTGCTTTACAAAAACAGTTTAACATTTTTTCATAAGTGTGTCAAGTACAGTGACAGTTCTTTTTTCTAAAAGCAGCAACTTTTTATGAAAAATCAACAAAGGCGTGTAATGCATGGAAATTTGCATAAAGAATGAAAAACAACTGCAATAGAGGAAAAACAAGCAGAACCGGAAAAGGGTATATTTTTCCGTCAACAGCAAATTTGTATCGTCAAACATCCCTTTTCATCAAAAACCGCCGCAGAATGGATGATTTCCTGCGGCGGTTTTGTGTTTTATCGCTTTGATTTAGTCGATGCGTTCCAGCAATGCCACTGCATGAACGGCAATGCCCTCTCCCGAACCAGTAAAGCCCAACTTCTCTTCTGTTGTAGCCTTGACGCTGACATCTGAAACAGGAATCTCACAGCAGGCAGCAATGTTTTCCCGCATCGCAGCGATGAATCCGGCTAGCTTCGGACGCTGGCATAAAATCGTTGCATCCAGATTGCCGACCTGATAGCCCTCGTTCCGAACCAGCCGAACGACTTCTTTTAAAAGCAGCATGCTGTCTGCTCCAGCATAGCGAGGGTCAGTATCCGGAAAATGTTTTCCAATATCCCCCAGTGCAACCGCTCCCAGCAGAGCATCAGAAATGGCATGCAGCAGGACATCTGCATCAGAATGCCCGAGCAGCCCCCGTTCAAAGGGGATTTCCACGCCGCCTAAAATCAGCTTTCGATTTTCGACTAAGCGGTGTACATCATATCCGTGACCAATTCTTATTCTGTGCATGTTGATTCCTCCATTCGTTTTTCCAGCAGCATCCGAGCAATGAAAATATCTTCGGGTGTGGTGATTTTCAAGTTGGTGTAGTCGCCAACGGTCATGTAAACCTTGCAGTTAATGGCTTCTGCAAGCTGGCAGTCATCTGTAAAATCAAGGTGGTGTTCCAGTGCAAAATCCACAGCTTCAAAGTAGATTCGCTTCTGGAAAACCTGTGGTGTCTGCGTGCTGTAAAGGTGTGGGCGGTAGGGGGTATCGACAATCAGCCCATCGTTGACGACTTTAATGGTATCTTTTACCGGAACGCCGAGCGTTGCACCGCCGAACACTTCAGCATCGTGAATGACAGCGGCAATGTGTTCCGGCTTTACAAGCGGTCTTGCACCATCGTGAATGGCGAACAGTTTTGTTTCTTTTGAGGCAGCCCGAATGCCGTTCAGGACACTTTCCTGTCGGGTTGCACCGCCGGGAACGATTGCAGAGCATTTTTTCAGCTGTAAGTCTGCAATGGTTTTTTGAATGGCATCGTGGTCACTGGGGCGAGCAACCACAATGAATTCTGCAATGCGGTCGCAGTGTTCCATTGCCAGCATGGACATGCCAATGACATTGGTTTGTCCGAGTGGCAGGAGTATTTTATTTTGTCCTTGCATACGGGTGGCATTTCCGGCACAAACGAGAATGCCGGACGTATCTGGTGAAGAAGTCATGAAAACTCCGTCCTTTCTATCATAGATAAAATCAGTATAGCACGAAAAAGGGGGTTCGGTCAAGTAAAAAAGTCATAGTTTGTTTTTGTGCGGTATGTCCTTTTGTTTATAAAAAAGATGCAGAGAAGCGTTTCCCCTGCATCTTTCCCTAGATTCTCACAAATTCCGGATAGCATTGCCCAGTGCGACAACCTCCGGCAGCGTGTTAAAAATAGAGGGTGCAAACCGCACCGTTCCGCCGTCTATCGTCCCAATTGCACGATGTGCCAGCGGTGCACAGTGCAGCCCAGCCCGTAGACAAAAGCCCTTTTGGTCGAGTAATTCTGCTGTTTCTTCGGAAGATAAATTTTGTATATTAAATGAAACAATGGGTGCATAAGCAGCCCCCGGCTGTCGATAAACAGTCACCTGCGGCATGGTTTGCAGCATGGATAAAAATTTGTTGCAGCAGGTCGTTTCATGCTGCAAAATCGCAGCAGTTTCGGTTTTTTTGACGAAGGCAATTCCTGCTCGCAAAGACAGAATTCCAGCAATATTCAGCGTTCCGCATTCCAGACGGTCAGGCAGAAAATCCGGCATTTCCAGTTTTGCAGAAAGGCTGCCTGTTCCGCCATATAACAATGGTTTAATGGGAAATTTGGTGTCAGTAATCAGCAAGCCTGTTCCGGTTGCACCATATAGTCCCTTGTGTCCAGCGGTGCAGAGAATATTGATTCCATCCGACATCTGTACCGGCAGCGTTCCGCAAGCCTGTGCACCATCGGCAATCATGCAAATATCATGCTCGTTACAGAGGGCAGCCAGTTCCCGATAGGGAAGAATCTGTCCTGTGACATTGCTGGCAAGTGTACAGATAATGGCTCTGGTATTGGGGCGAATGCGTGCCCGAAATGCAGCAATGGTTTCCTTGTCATCGACCGAAACCGGAGCAATACTGCACTGTACCCCTCGTTCTCGTACCATTGCTGCCACTGGACGCAATACGGCATTGTGTTCCAGATTGCTGATAATCACATGGTCGTTTGGCTGTACGATGCCCTGAATGGCGAGGTTTAAAGCGTGCGTACAGTTCAGACAAAAGATGGTATTTTCTGGTTTTCCGCCGAAAAAGGCAGCAGCTTCTTCTCTTGCAGCAAAAACCTGTTCTGATGTGCGTTCCGTGAGCTGATGACCGCCTCGACCAGCGTTTCCGCCGTATTTCAGCATCGCCATTTCCATTGCCTGCCGAACAGGGCGTGGCTTTGGAAACGTCGTTGCAGCGTTGTCAAAATTAATCACTGTGCATCACGCACATTCCGCAGAGATAAAAAGGGAATGTCGTTTTCCTTCAGCAGGTCTGCAATGGGTTTGCAAGCCCCTTTTGTCTGCAATAAATAGCTGCATCCCTCCGGTGTGGCGTGTACTTGCCGCTGAATCCGGCAGGAATAGCCGTATCGCTGCAAAATGGCTTGTGCCTTTCGGGCTTGGGTATCGGACTGCATGCCGACTTGACATTCCAACATCATTCTCTCCCCCTTTCTTCTTTTCGGATACTACTATTTTATGCGGAGATTGTAGAAACGTGCGGACGGGAATTTCCATGAAAATTTTGTGAAATCCCTTGCAATTCTGGCGGAAGCTTGTTACAATAGAAATAAAGAAAAAGAGAAAAAAGAATCCGAAACTAACCAAATGGAAACGAAAATTTGGTTACCGTTGGCGGAAATTGGAGGATTCTGCAAGGCTTGCAGAATGAAGAAGGGTGTGACAACAAACCAGTGAGATGGACAGAGTTGATGACGTGGTGTCGGGATGCAATCAACAGTTTGTTCAGTATCCTGAAAACCACAGAATTGGTGGATGTATTTGATATTTTGGTGCTTTCCTATTTGGTCTACTGGGTGATTAAATTGGTACGGGAAACCCGTGCCGGACAGTTGATGAAAGGCATTGTACTATTATTTATTGCATACATCATTGCAAAGTTTTTACAGATGAAAGTCGTTTCCTACCTGATGGAGCAGGCGTTCAGTATCGGCGTGATTGCCCTGATGATTATGTTCCAGCCGGAACTGCGGCGAGCATTGGAAAAGGTGGGGAATAGTAAGTGGGGGCTGTCCTTGGGACTCTCTATGCCCACGGGAGATGCAGCCGTCTGGGGGACGGCAATTGAAGCGATTTGCGATGCCTGCGTGGAACTGTCTGCAACTTCCACCGGTGCATTGATTGTTGTCGAACGGCAGACACGTCTAGGCGAACAGATTGACAACGGAACAATTTTGAATGCAACGCCCAGCAAGGAATTATTCGGGAATATTTTTTACCCGAAAACGCCGCTGCATGACGGGGCAGTTATTATGCGAGATGGCATGATTTTAGCAGCTGCCTGCTTCCTGCCGAAGCCGCAGAAAGAAGAACTTGTCAATAAAAAGTTGGGTTCTCGCCATCGGGCAGCCATCGGCATGAGTGAAAATTCAGATGCGATTGTCATCGTGGTATCGGAGGAAACCGGTTCAATTTCTGTTGCAGAAAATGGGCTGCTGAAAAGCGGATTTACACGGGAACAGCTGAAACAGTTGCTGACAGACCGCCTGATTCAGACGGATACGGATTCTGCGATTCGGAAAGCTGCTCGGAAAATTCCGTTTATTAAATCGAAAAAGGAGAAGGAGCAGCCATGAAGACAGCAAAGAATCCAGAAAAAAAACGGTTTCGCTTATTTTCCTATTTGTTCAACACCCGTATGGGAACGATGATTTTTTCGATTATCACGGCAATTTTTCTTTGGTTTGCGATTTCCATCAACTTGTATCCGACCACACCCCGTACCATCTCCCACATTCCTTTGACGGTGGATATTACAGGAACAGCGGCGGAACTCAATGGATACAGTGTGATTGATTACAGCGTGAAAGAAGTCACTGTGCAGATTGAGGGCAATCGTTCGCAAGTCGGGAACTTAGATGCCAATGATATGATTGCAACGCCAGTCGTAGAAAACGTCACCTCTTCAGGTGTGAAAACGCTGGACATCAGCGTTTCCAGCAAAGATGGCACACAATTCACCGTGAAATCCATTTCGCCGAAATCTGTCAATGTGCGGTTTGATAAGATGGTCACGAAAAAGTATCCGATTCAAGGCGACATTGGAAAAATCACCAGTTCCAGCACCTGTGTTATCAATACAGAAGATGTCAAGGTGACACCGAACGAAGTGGAAGTGACAGGGCCGGAAACCATTATGAATCGAATCAGCTATGCAGCAGCGGTGATTCCGAAAGAACGGGAACTTTCCGCAACGACGATTTTAACGACTGACCAGCTGGAATTTCGGGATGAAAATGATACGCCAGTAGAAAGCACCTATTTGGAATATACACTTTCGAATTATGCGGTAGAAATTCCGGTGCAGTATACGCAGACCTTGGATATTACCTATCAGCTGCGAAATGTGCCAACAAACTTTGATGAAGCATACCTGCGGAGTTTGCTGAAACAGTCGGAAGATCATATTACGCTGGCAACTTCTGATGCCAATTTGGATGCAGAAACAGCGTTCAGCATTGGACAGATTTCACTTTCGGATATTGGAATTGGCTATTCTAAGGACTTCCCACTGGAAATTCCGGAGAACTATGAGAATCTTTCGGGCGTTACTTCTGTAAATCTGGCGTTAGATGCTTCGAATTTGGTAGAAAAAGAATTTGTTGTGACAGACATCAGCATTATGAATGCACCAACCACATATAATATGACCGTAGACACCAGTCAGCTCACGATAAAAATGATTGGACCAAAGAATCAGATTGAACATCTGTCTGCTGCAGATTTGACGGTAACCGTCAATCTGCTGGGTGCACCGCAGATGGAAGGCGAATCGGTTTCGTTCAGTTATACACCGACCATTTCTTGTGAAAAATGGGATCGGGTCTGGGCAGTCGGGGACTACACCAACAAAGTCTATGTGAAAGGCGTGAAAGTCGATACGCCCGTTGTGACCACAACCGTTACAACACCGGAGCGTGTGACTGTTCATACAACTGAAACAACCACAACGACTAAAAAATGAAACAAAACCGGGCAGCAGTTGTTGTCCGGTTTTGTGGATTCTGTTCTGAAAACTGTATTCGTTTTTCTACATTTTTCAATAATTCGTCTGAAATTTGTACATACTGCACAAAAATAGGGATTAGAATTTCTACAGCGAAAATGCCCATTTCTTCGTAATATTAATAAAAAATCTACAATTTTATTGGAACATCGTGTTATAATAAGAACAGTTCGAAATGAAACGTTTATAACATAGGCATAAACCTGTTATGATTCAATGAGAAGCAAAAAAGAGTAGAGAAAGGATGGTATTGTATTATGGTACATACTGTATGGAAAAAGCGTGTATTTGCTGCTGTGATGAGTGTGGCAATGCTCGGAACTTCAATAGCTGCAACCCCGATCGTTTGGGCTGCTGGAAACGAAATCTCGGTAAACAAGACACTGGAAGTTGCAATTCCAGACCCAAGTAACCCAAGCACTCCGACCAATAAGGATGCGTGCACCTATACCGGTCTGATGTCCGATATTTTCGGCTCTGGTGAAAACCACACAACATTCACAACTTTGCAGTTTAACTTCAAGGCTGACGAAGAAGTTACAAACTTCTCGTATTATTTCGGCATTAACTTGGATGAAAAGCCATATTGGACAGATTTGAGTAAGGAATGCACGCCGTATGCATCGGAATTCTCCGTTGTTGTCAATGTCAAGGATTTGGATTTGAAGGGACAGAACATTGGCTACTGCATCGATGAAAAGTGGCATTCTGACCGTCACCTCGAATTCCAGAATTGTTATGCGGCAAACGGCGAAACTAAGATTCCAGTTACTTTGACTTCTATCACGGTAAATGGTACTTCTGACACCAGCAACGGCACAAAACCGGTTGACCCAGAAAATCCGGACAACCCAAACAATCCGGACAAGGAAGCACAGTTCCCGAACACCGGTGAAGGTGGCTTCTATAGCAGTAAGAATGAACAGAGTGGGAACTATTCGTTTGTTGATAACAAGGATGGTACAGCAACTGTAAAATCCACCATCACCAAGAAGCTGAACGCTGACGACCTGAAGAAGCTGGCACAGGAAAAGTACGGAACAGATACCATTACCCTGACGCCAAGCCCGAAGGGTTCTGATTACAGCGAAGATGGCTATTCTGAAAAGTATGGCGAGGAAAATTCCGAAGCAACCATTCGGAAAAACGGCGATCCGCTGAACAGCCATAAGTTCTCTTATGACGATTTCGGAATTGGTTCTGGCGATGAAACCACAAAGATCACGCCAGAAGCTTTGACCGTTGTAATGCGTGCAAAGGATAACCAGAATGTAACTCGGATTATGTATGGCGGCGGTCTGAATGTAAATGCAGGCACTCCGGCAGATACCGAAAAGGCAAAGGCAAAGATTGGTAGAGATGAAGCCGGCAACGTAACCGATGATTCTCTGGCAGGCTTCAAGAAAGATGGAAATGCTGGTTACTGGTACAATGATATCGGTACAGATACCTATGATGATGTTGCAAAGAACCTCGAAAATGTTGGTTACAAGGTTGGTTCTCCAGATACAGAAAATGGTCTGGTACAGATTCAGAATGGTAAGGATCTGAAGGAACAGAGCTTTGGCGACTATGTACAGGTAACATGGGACGTTCCGGAAGATGTGAAACAGTATGCAGACGTTGCTTCTGGTAAGGATATTTCGTTCCAGCTGTGGTACGGCGAAATCGAAGCAGAAGAATACACACCGCTGGAATCTTTGGATGTCGACAGTGCAATGCTGACTTATACCGAAGAATTGACCTTCCCGTACAAGAGCCAGACAAAGGAACTCACCATTAACAAGGAACTGAAGACTGGTGCAGATCCGTTGGAAATTCTGTACGCTGACCTCGGTATGACTTATGAAACCACTGCCGATGTTTATGCAATTGAATTCACACTGGACAGCAAGGTCGATGCAAGACAGCTCGTATTGGGCAGCGGTACAACCGTTCTTGACAAGGCAAGCGATTATTGGTATCAGGCTGGTTCTATCGCATTGGTAAAATCCGATGATAAGAATCATGAATACACTTATATGTGGATTATGCCGACGGACGTTGCAAATGTTACCCTTGGCGAAGGTGGTACAATTATGTCCCTCTTGAACAAGGTTAGCACCGAAAAGGAAGGCGACCACTTCTCTATCGCTTTGTACTATGCAGATAACAACGAAGGCAAGGAAGTAACTTCTGTCAACCTCAAGAGCGTTTCTGCTTACTATGATGTTGACAACAAAAAGAATACTGCCAAGAAAGACTTGTTTGAAAAGGATCTGAGCGTTAGCCCGAAGAATATGATCATCAAGGTTGACGATACCAGAAAGATTTCAACAAATGTTGACGGATGCACATTTACTTCTGAAGATCCAACCATTGCAACGGTTGACAAGGATGGTAATGTTACCGGTGTTGGTGCAGGAACCGTTGTCATCAATGTTGAAACACCGAAGGGTCAGAAGGATACCGTTAATGTAACGGTAAATGCAGAAACCACAACAACAACTACTACAACTGCAACTACAACAACGACTACGACCACAACTACTACTACCACAACTGCTAAGGCAACAACAACTACAACAGCAGCAACTACGACGACAGAAGAACTTAAGCCGTTCTATGGCGATGTCAACTTGGATGGCGTTGTAGACTTGCGTGATACCATTCTGTTGAACAAGAATCTGGCTGGTCTTGTAACGCTGTCAGACATTGCAGCAATTAATGCAGATGTAACAGAAGTATCAGATGGTATAAATGAAACAGATGGTATGAAGCTGATGAAGTTCGTACTGCTCATTGTAAAGGATTTGGGTCCTGGCACACCAGATGAAGTATAAAGTAATTGGTTTCCCTTCTCTTTAAAAAGGAAATAAAACAGCAAACATAAAACGCCGCTGTACATCAAAACGATGTACAGCGGTTTTTTGTTGTTTATTGGTTGAATTGTTGCAAGGTGCCTCTCAGTTTTCGGATGATTTTCTTTTCTAGGCGGGAGATGTAAGATTGCGAAATCCCGATTGCTTGAGCAACTTCTTTTTGTGTCTTTTCTTTTCCATCCACCAGTCCGAACCGCAACTCCATGATTTTCCGTTCCCGTGTGCCTAGTTCTGAAACCGCAGAGCGGAGCAGTTCCCGTTCCGATTCCTGTTCGATGTTCCGGCTGACCACATCAGCATCTGTTCCCAAAATATCCGAGAGCAGCAGTTCGTTTCCATCCCAGTCAATGTTCAACGGTTCATCAATGGAAACTTCTCCTCGATATTGCGTTGCCTTTCGTAGGAACATCAGAATTTCATTTTCAATGCACCGGGAAGCATAGGTTGCAAGTTTGATTTTCTTCGTGGGGCAGAAGGTGTTCACCGCTTTAATCAGCCCGATAGTACCAATGGAAATCAGGTCTTCCAGACCAATGCCAGTGGATTCAAATTTCTTTGCAATGTAGACCACCAACCGAAGGTTGTGGACAATGAGCTGTTCTCGGGCATCCGTGTTGCCGTTCGCCAGTGCCTCCAGCATCGCCCGTTCCTCCGGAGCAGAGAGCGGCGGCGGTAACGTATCCGCTCCGTGAATGTAGTGCATCTGTCCCGAACAAAGCCAGAATTGCAGCTGCCGCAAAAATTGCAGCAAAGATTTCATAAGGCAAACTCCTTTCTACGCACATAGACCGTTAAATCGTTTGCAGGAGGTTGGGGTGAAAAATTGCCTGCTCCTGTGCATCTGCCAACCCAATGCGTGCAGCAACCTGCTGTCTTGCTCCCGTTGTTTCGTTTTGCAGCAGCACTTCATCCGCCTGAAAAACTGGCATCAAATTTGTGCCGGATACTGTCCCATAAGGAACATAGTGGTAGTGCCGCTGTTTTTTCTGGCATTGCGGCAGCAGGTCAGAAAATGCCTGTCGGCTGCAAACAATGATGGGCAAGCCACTGTATGGGTCAACCAAGTTGTTTCCGGTGTCTGCTAACCCCGTTTGTATCCGAGTTTCTGAGCCGATGCGAATATAGACCCGATAGGGAACATCGGTATGTCGGTATCGCATCCGGACAGCATGCCAGAGTCGCAGAATCCCATATGCCAATAGCGTGCAGAAAATGCAGACCGGAAGGGACAGCTGCAAGTAAAAGCATTGATTGCCCAGAAAAATCCGGCGGCTGTTGGTGCTCTGCTGAAGAAACATCAGGAAGCCTGCGAAGAGCATACTGCAACAGAAGAACCAAATGGTTTGCCGCAGCATGGTTCGGCGAGAAAGCCCGAAACAAAGCAGTCCGTTCATGCCAGCAGCTGTTCCCAGCCGAATCAATAGGTTGACTGTCAAGGGCAGGGGCGGCAGGAGGATGACCAGTGCAGAGAAACTGCCCAGCAGAGCACTGAGCAGGCAGCGTGGAATCCGGCAAGGCGTGTGCGTGAGAAATGCCGTTCCTCGCAGAAGAAAATAGTTGACACAGAAGTTGAAGAAAAGCAAAACGTCGACATAAATGACTTGCATTGCAATCACCGCCTGTCTTTTGATTATAGCACAGAGCAGGGGAAAATGCTGTCGAAAGTCGTTTGCAGCCGAAAAAAACACAGCCCCACAAATAAAATTGCAGGGCTGCGAATGAAAAATAAATGGAGAAAGATGAGAAAGTAAAACAGCTGTTATTCTGCTGCCGTCAATGGGATAATCGTTTGGTCAACTTTGAGATAAGTAACAGCGTTCGGGTCAATCGGCTGGGGGAGGTCAAATTCCAACCATCCTGTGCCATCGAGATTGTGAGAAACACCATATCCGGCAGATAATCCACCTTTTCCGCTCTGTAAATCAACGGCGGACACCATTGTGCCGTCTGCTAAAATCACAGAAACGGATTCTGGCTGTGTTACAAGATCTCTATCCATTTTTCCAGCCAGTTTGATATGAGAAGGATAGCAGGTGACTTGCTGAATATGGAAAACTTGATAAGTCTTTTGAATTTCAACATAGTGTTTCCAAATGCCATCCGCAGTATAGGTGACACTCGGAATGGTCTGGATGTTGTCCAAGTGGAATGCAACTGTGCCAAGTGTGCGGTCGTCAGATGTTTTCAGGGCAAATGCTACATCTGCTTGCTGGTTCAAAAATGCATCCATTTGTATTTTGCAGGTGAAAGTATAAGTACCATCTGCTTGCTGTTCGGAATAGGCATACACCGTGTTCAGCGATTCAGAGCTTAGCAATTCAGAAAGAGGCTTGTTGTCGATGTTCAGGCTGCATACATCAATGATAAACATTGTTTCTTCCGGCAACATATCCGGCTGATTCGGAGCAAGATTCAGTACCATTGCAAGATTTGTTCCATCGCTGAGCACACCAAGCGGTGTGACGGTAAAGTCATCCATACCTGTGGTCGTGAAATTGGAAATAGTCGCCACCATAGAAGCAGGGTCAAGAATGGTATTGTCTGCTTTGGCAGTCAGCGGAATGGTGACATCGTCCATTTGAATGGCAGTGGCTGCGGTTGGGTCAATGGGCTTTTCCAGATAGAGGAATTGTTCTACCTGTGTCAGGTCTTCGGTGACAATGCCATGATTGCGGTAACCGCTTGTCATGTATTCTCCGGCAACAGTGCTGCCGTCTTTCAAGATGACCGATACTTGTTTTGCGGAGTTGGTTTGATTGTCTGCTGTGCCGTCAATGGTCAGTGTCAGCGGTTGTAAGACAACTTGTTCTACATTGAGAAAACCATTTGCATTGTTCCACGTTCCGGAAGCAGTGTAAACACTGGTCTGTGGTTTGTTCTGTAAGTCGATGGTGATGGAAATCGTGCCGATTGTACCGAAGTTTTGCTTGAGCGTTTCGTATTGTTCGCCCTCAAACAACATTGCCTGCATTTCTGCCTGATAGGTCATATGATTTTCCCATGTGCCACTATCCAGATGAATCTTGTTGGTAAATAAATAGCCATCTCCGTCCGGTCGAGTTTCCGAAGCACTGTCTTGTAAAAACTCTGTGTTTGTTTCGCCATTGAACCAGAATGTTCCGGTTTGGGAAATGGTGAAACGGTCGGTATATTTTTCTGGGTTCTCTGTTTTGGGGGTCAGATGAACGGCGTAATATAAGTTGGATTCATCTGCAAAGGCGGCAATCAGTTCTGCATCCAAATCGTCCAAATCGGCGGAAAAAGCAGAAACATTTCCGGCTTGTTGCGATGCATATTGTGCCGTTGCTGCATCATCGCTGCTGTTCGGGAACAGCTGATGAATCCAGTTTGTGCCCTGAATGGCAGAAACGGAAACCATACCGATGACGCTTATGCAAGCGGCAATCGCAACACCAGCGATTACGTTGCGTTTCCAAGTTCTGCGAGTTGGAACGGGGCTGGCGTTGTGTGCAATTTGTTCTAGAATCGCCTGTTCACAGCGTTCCGGCATTTGAATGCGATTCATAATTTGCTGATAACGATTCTTGTTCATAAAAATCCCTCCCTTGTTCCGTGAGTGCCAATTTTAATTTCTTTCTGGCACGGGCAAGCTGCGTTTGAATGGTTGAGATTTTACGACCAGTGAGGTCGGCAATCTCTTGAATGGAATATTCCTCGTAATAATAGAGCAAGATGACAATGCGGTATCGTTCCGGCAGTGCAAACACTTCTTCATAGAGCAGGTTGTCGGTCGGGTCGGAGAACAGCTCCGGAATTTCTTTGTAGTCTGCTCTCCGGTTGTACCAGACGGATTTCCGGAGGTTATGGCAGGCGTTGAGGGTCACTCGAATCAGCCACGCCTTTTCCAGACCGGCATCTGTGAAGGGTTTGGATAGTTGGTAGAATTTCAGGAATGTTTCTTGTGATACATCTTCTGCATCAGCGGTGTTGCGGAGATAGGTATAGGCAATGCGGTAAACCATGTCTTTGTATTGTTGGAGTTTCTGTTGAAATGTGGATTTGTCCATGTTGTTCATCTCCTTTTGTGGGATTCAGAAGTACTTCACTCTAATAACAATTGAACCCTATAAAAAATCCCATTGTGCAGAAAAATTTTTTTGCAGGGGAAAACAGGGGGTGAAATCTGTGAAAAACAGCGAAAATTCTGAATATTTTCCGAAAACCATTGCAATTGACATGAATTTATAGTATAATAAAAATTGTATGTGTAAGCACAAACGGTTTATTGAGTGATTTGAAAAGAGAGGTTGACACTATGGTTTTATTAGATGAATTGCGTGTAACCATGTCCGACTATCAGAAAGATATGGATGAGTTGTACGAAGTATTGGGCGTTGCGGCTGCAACAGAACGCTACAATGCATTACAGGAAGAAATTGCAAAAGAAGGATTCTGGGATGATCTGGAACATTCTCAGAAAGTGTTGCAGGAATCCAAGACACTGGAAAACCGCATCAACTCCTATAAGAAAATGCAATCGGAACTGGAAGATATTATTACGCTGATTGAACTTTCCATCGAAGAGGGCGAAACAGAAAGCACACCAGATATGAATGCAGAATGCGATGCTTTTATTAAGAAGCTGGAAGAAATGAAATTGGCATCTCTGCTCACCGGAGAATATGACCACTCCAATGCGATTTTGACCTTCCACGCCGGAGCAGGCGGGACAGAAGCACAGGACTGGGCAGAAATGCTCTACCGGATGTACAATCGCTGGGCAGAACGGCATCATTTCAAGGTAACAACATTGGATTATTTGGACGGCGATGAAGCTGGCTTGAAGAGTGCCTCCATTTTGATTGAGGGCGAAAATGCCTATGGATTCCTGAAGTCAGAATCGGGCGTGCATCGTCTGGTTCGGGTATCTCCGTTCGATGCCTCCGGCAGACGGCACACTTCGTTCTCTGCAGTGGAAGTCATGCCGGAAATTGATGACAATATGGAAGTAGACATTCGTCCGGAAGATATTAAGATGGACGTATTCCGTTCCAGTGGTGCAGGCGGTCAGCACATCAACAAGACCAGTTCTGCAGTTCGGTTGACCCACTTGCCAACGGGGATCGTTGTTGCCTGCCAGACACAGAGAAGCCAGTTCCAGAACAAGGAATATGCAATGAAGATGTTGAAGTCCAAGTTGGTGGAAATCAAGGAACGGGAACACCTCGATAAAATCGCCGACATTAAGGGCGTACAGAAAGAAATTGCATGGGGTGCACAGATTCGGTCTTATGTATTCATGCCGTATACACTGGCAAAAGACCACCGCACCAGCTTTGAAAACGGAAACATTCAAGCGGTTATGGATGGCGATTTGGATGGCTTTATCAATGCTTATCTGAAAGCCCTGTCCAGCGGAACCTTACAGAAGTAAGTTCTGAACATACAGAAACATCGAAATAGAAAAAGACTGTCGCAGGGAATGAACAGCGGCAGTCTTTTTCTTACGAGTGGGCAGGCGGTGTGAGCCCATATCTTGCATAGAAAGCGGCAATGTCTGCTGGTGTTTTTACCAGTTCTGCATACCGTAATTTCTTTTCGGCAGCATCGTAAAAACCAATGGTGGTTTCGCCGGTGCAAATGCTGGATTCGATTTGGATTTGTTCCGGTGTGCAGCCGTCCGGCAGCGGCAGGATGGGTTTTTTGTGGGAAAAGAAATGCATGAAGAATGCTCCTTTCATCAGAATTGGAAATCATGAAAAATATAGCACAAATCGGATGTCTTGTCAAGCAATTAGATGCAGACAGTCTTCCCAAGAACGAAAGCAGATGCTTTTTCAAACGCCCACACCAGCCCTTGACAATTCAACAGAAATACAGTATAATAAAGGTTGTATTTTTCGCAGATTCCCGTAGGAATCGGCGAATGGGAATGAGAACCATTATCAGGAATAAAAGGAGTCATGCAGTATGGCAATGAAACAGATTTCAAAAAGCGGTTATGACAAACTGAAAGAAGAACTGGATTATCTGGTTGGCGTAAAACGTGCGGAAATGGCACAGAAACTGAAAGAAGCTCGTGCACAGGGCGACCTTTCTGAAAACGCAGAATATGATGAAGCGAAGAACGAACAGGCAATTCTCGAAGCACAGATCAAGGAAATCCAGTATACCTTGGATAACTGCGAAGTCGTAGACGATGACAGCATTTCCTTGGATGAAGTTGGTCTGGGTTCTACCATCAAGCTGAAAAACTTCCAGAGCGGAAAAGTGGAAACCTGGCAGATTGTCAGCAGCAACGAAGCAAATTTTGCAGAACATAAGATTTCGGACGACTCTCCGATTGGAAAAGCTGCCCTCAAGAAAAAGGTCGGCGAAACATTTCAGGTATTTGCACCAGTTGGCACATTGCTCTTTGAGGTGCTGGAAATCGGCAAGTAAGTTGCTGGTAATTTAAAAGTGGAGGATCTTACATGGCACAACAGCAGAATCCGCAGCAGAACGCAGCAGCGGAAACCGAACAGGATATTAACATTTTAAAGAAGATTCGGATGGACAAGCTGGCTGAATTACAGGCAGCTGGCAACGATCCATTCACCATTACAAAGTATGATGTCACTGCACACGCAGCAGACCTCAAGGCAGACTATGAAGCAACCGAAGCCCGTCTGAAAGAAGCTGCAAATGGGGATGAGGAAGCTTTTCAGGCAAGCTTAGAACCGCTCAAGGAACAAATCGTTTCCATCGCCGGCAGAATCATGAGTTGGAGAGATATGGGACGTGCAAACTTCATTGATGTACGGGACGGCTCTGACCGGATTCAGGTCTATGTCCGGATGAACGACATCGGCGGTAAGGAAGCATTCAAGGAATTTAAGAAGTGGGACATCGGTGATATTGTCGGTGTCAAGGGCTTTGTGTTCCGGACGAAGAAGGGCGAAATTTCCATTCATGCACAGGAAATTACGTTGCTCTCCAAGGCACTGTTGCAGTTGCCGGAAAAGTGGCACGGTCTGAAGGATCAGGATACCCGTTACCGGAAGCGGTATCTGGACTTGATTGTTAATCCGGAAGTCAAGAACACGTTTGTGACCAGAAGCAAGATTCTGCGGGAAATCCGGAATTATCTGGATAACATCGGCTATGTAGAAGTAGAAACACCAGTTCTGCTGCCATTACAGATTGCTGCTGCAGCAAGACCGTTTGTGACCCATCACAATACACTGGATATGGATATGTTCCTGCGGATTGAAACCGAACTGAACCTGAAAAAGCTGATTGTCGGCGGATTTGAACGGGTTTATGAAGTCGGCAGAATCTTCCGGAACGAGGGCATGGATCCATCCCACAATCCGGAATTTACATCCATTGAAATGTATCAGGCATATACCGATTATAAGGGTATGATGGACTTGATCGAAGATATGTACCGGACACTGGCAAAGACCATTTGCGGCAGTGACCATATTCTGTATCAGGGCGTTGAAATCGCACTGGGCGAACCGTGGGAACGATTGACGATGGTTGAAGCAGTCAAGAAGTATGCTGGTGTCGATTACTACGAATGGGAAAGCGATGAAGCTGCAAGAGCTTGTGCCAAGGAAAAGGGCGTGGAAGTCGAAGAAGGTGAACACGCTACCAAGGGGCATGTTTTGATTGCATTCTTTGATGCATTCGTAGAAGAAAACCTGATTCAGCCGACCATTATTTATGATTATCCGGTTGAAAATTCACCGCTGGCAAAGCGGAAGCCAAGCGAACCGGCATTTACAGAACGGTTTGAATACTTCATCTATGCAAGAGAAATGGGCAATGCATTCTCTGAATTGAATGACCCGATTGACCAGAAGCAGCGGTTTGAAGCACAGGTTGCTGCAAGACGAGAATTAGGCGATATGACTGGGGAAGTAGACGAAGATTTCGTCAATGCATTGGAATATGGTCTGCCGCCAACGGGTGGTCTGGGCTTAGGGTTAGACCGTCTGGTAATGCTGTTGACCGACAGTGCTTCCATTCGGGACGTTCTGCTGTTCCCAACCATGCGGCCATTGCCGAAGAATGGACAGGAATCGGAAGAAGATGCAGACGAAGTAGCGGAAACGACCGAAGCATAAGCTGCAAAAAAGAAAGATGCAGAAAAACAGAAGGGGTGTCATCGGAAAACGGGACACCCCTTTGTGCTTATATTAAATGAGAATGAATCATTACAGGAAAAAGGAGTCTTTTATGGCAGAAGAAACCCCGAAGCAAACAACGCCAGAGCAGGGAACCACTGCTCCTACCGGAAAGAAGAAAAAAGAAAAGGGAAAAAGTTTCCTCGAAACCATGCGGGAGATTGATGCGAAAGAACAGCAGCAGGAAGAAGCTCGTGAAGCTGCGATGCAGGCACAGCTTGCAGAGCAGGAAAAACGAGAAAAAGAAGCCTATGAGAAAAAAATTCAGCAAGACCGCATTGAACTGATTCGCCTGAAACAGGGTGTGATTACCGAAAGTGACCGGATTGCAGAAGAACATCCTGAAAAGAAAAAAATGCCGCTCGGCAAGCGAATTTCCAACTTTTTTTACCATAATAAATGGTGGCTGGGGATTACCATTGTATTGGTATTGATTTTCGGCTATCTGGCATATGACCAGCTGACTAAAGTCAAGTCGGATTTCGTTTTAATGGTCTTGACCGATAACGAGGAATTGCAAAAGAAATCCGCAGAACTGCAAACCTATCTAGAGCAGTTCGTAAATGATGAAAACGAAGATGGAAAAGTCACTGTTAGCATTTATTGTATTCCCGTGTCGGATGACATTGACGATATGGACTATTATACTGCCAACGCCACCAAACTTTCGACGCAAATGCAAATGCCGGAAGGTGTCATGCTCCTGACGGATGCAAAGGCAAATGACTATATTTCCGCAGAAGATACGCTGGTGAATTTAGAGCAGCTGTATCCGGAGGATTCTCATGTGCGAGAATATGGGTATTATCTGCGGTATACAGATTTTGCACAGAAAATTGGCTATTCAGAAGGGCGGCTGGACAGAGATTTATGCTTGAGTCTGCGGAAACCAACAGAGGGTTACAAGAGTGAAGCCGTGATGCAGGAATACTATGTGTATGCGAAAAAGGTACTGGAAGAGATTATGACGGACTTGGACAACACCGAACCGCCAGCAGACAAGCCTGTATCTGAAACACCGGAAACCACAGAACAAACAACTGAACAGGGGGAATAAATATGCTGCGAATTGGATGCCACTTGCCATCATCAAAGGGCTATCTGGAGATGGGAAAACATGCAGTTGCCTTGGGAGCAACGACATTTGCTTTCTTTACACGAAATCCACGGGGCGGAAAAGCAAAGCCGATTCAGAAAGAAGACGTTGCTGCATTTTTAGCATATGCAGCAGAACATGACCTGCAACATCTCGTTGCACACGCACCATATACCATGAATTTGTGTTCCGCTGACCCCAGCATTCGGCAGTTTGGGAAAGATATGCTGGCAGATGACTTGCAGCGGATGGAATACACGCCAAATCAGTATTATAATTTTCATCCCGGCAGCCATGTGAAACAGGGTGCAGAAGTGGGAATTGCACAGATTGCAGAAACGCTGAACGAAGTGCTATTTCCGGAGCAGACCACGACCGTTTTGCTGGAAACAATGGCAGGAAAGGGCAGTGAAGTCGGCAGAAACTTTTCAGAACTGCGGGCAATTTTAGACAGCGTACACTTGCAAGAAAAAATGGGTGTGTGTCTGGATACCTGTCATATCTGGGATGGCGGTTATGATATTGCCGGAAATCTGGAAGCGGTGTTGGAAGAGTTTGATCAAACAATTGGCTTGCATCGTCTGTATGCAGTACACTTAAACGACAGTATGAACCCATTGGGAGCACATAAAGACCGCCATCAGAAGATTGGACAAGGTTATATTGGATTGGAAGCCTTGAAAGCGGTTGTTCGGCATCCAGTTTTGAAACAGTTGCCGTTTATTCTGGAAACACCGAACGATGATGCTGGATATGCAGCAGAAATTGCACTGCTGCGAAAAGCTGCAGAAGAAAGCAATTAACTCTGCCACCGTAGGCGAACTGCGGTCGAGCTGGCTCAGCTCGGCGAGGAGGATTGTTAAGGAGGGCAAGCTGCCCTCCTTAACAGAGGTATTGATTAGATAGTATGAAAATCTAAGAGAAGTAAACAAATGCTGTTCGCCATTCTAGAAACATAAAAAATTCCTGTAAACTGGAATCTAAAAAAGATTCATAGGTAATTCGGACAACGCAACCACCGGCGAACAGCACAAAGGCAAAGAGCGAAGCGATTTTGCCGAACCGTACGCATAAGTTTTTTCTAAGAATCAAATAAAAATCCCCCTGCTTTTGGAGAGCAAGGGGATTTTCCATTTCTGTATGAATTTGCAGAAAACGAGATATTTTAAACGCTCATTTTCTTATCGGTCAGGTAAGTGGTCACACCATAGCAAACGCCAGCAAAGATAAGATTCAATGCCATTGCTGCCAGCAGATACGGAATCGCCGTGTCTAAATTATAGACCAAACCGTCTTCGCTCATGTTAATGCTGATGGAGAACAACCCATTGGATAACAGTGTAAACAAACTGCTGATGGCAGACTGTAAAATTTCCAATGCAATCCAGAAAACGAATGCTACAAAGCTGCCGATTTTCTTGTTGCCCAATAAGGTTTTAGACATGGCAATCGCCAGATAAATGGTGGTAATCATGACAACAATCTGTAAAATCAGGTTCAACAGGAACAGGGAAACAGAACCAACATTGTCGAAAATCATATTCCGCAGTGGAATCAGAAGTTGCCCGATGAAGGAAGTGTCATCCAATTCTGGAATGAACAGCAGAATATCTGCAATCCCTAAAATGGCAAAGGCAATTACCAGAACAGCCGTTGCAAGGACACCCATCAGGATTTTTGCAAGAATCCACTGCCAAGTAGGGGTTGGGGTTAAAAATAACATGTAACCGGATTTCTTCCGGATGTCACTGTTGTAAAGTAAGACACTGTATAATACACCGACCAGCATGGAACAGCAGGCAGCAATCACGAGCAGAACAATAGAGAAAATCCAGATGCTGCTGAAAATATCTTGAATTTTTTCATTTTGTGCTGTTTTAACACCAAAAAAGCCGATTAAGTACGCCAGTTCCAGACCGCCGATGATGATGCCAACAATCAGCATCATAAATCTGGATTTTTTGATTTCATATTTCAATACGTTTCCCATAATGGAAAATCCTCCTTATTTTTGTAAGCGTTGTGGAATGATGGTTCTATTTTTTTAAAACTGTGGCACGGCAGTATCCGCATAAATTTCCCGATACAAGTCTGAGATGGATTTGCCGTGTTCCGCACGGATGGCTTCCAGTTCGCCTTCCAAGATGACCTTGCCGCCTTTCATCATGACAACATTGTCCACAATTGGCTCTAATTCATCGAACAAGTGGCTGGAGATGATGAAAGTTGCACCGTTTCCGGTTGCCTGAATGATGGTGTGGATGATTTGATCCCGTCCGATGAGGTCGATGCCGTTCAGCGGTTCATCCAGCATGATGACTTCTGCTCGTCTGGAGAGCGTCACTGCAATTTTCAGCTTCGCAGCCATACCGGAGGACAACGCCCGTATCTTCAAATCCGGTGTTAGCTCCATAAATGTGAGCAGGCGGTCGAATAAATCTGCGTCAAAGTCCGCAAAGAAATCCTTGTGAAATGCCTTGACATCCCGAATCCGCATATAGTCATAATAGAATGGTTCGGTGGACATGTAAGCAATGTGTTTTTTGCTCTCTGTTCCGATTGGCTGCCCCTTGTAGGTGAGCGTGCCGCCGTTGATTTTTACCAGACCGGCAGCTGCTTTCATCAAGGTACTTTTGCCGGTGCCGTTTGGCCCCACGAGGGCATACACTTTCCCTGGTGCAAACGAAATGCTGCAATCATCCAGCACCCGTTTGCTGTCATAATTTTTTCTGACGTGTTCAAATGTTAACATAATCCCTTTGCTCCTTTTGGTTTAGTTTTTGTCTGTTGTTTCTGTTTCTTCCTTTTTTTCCGCCTGTTCCAACTGCTGTTCCATGGCTGTAAAGAGTGCAGCCTTTGAAAAATGGTATTGCTGCATTTTTTTCAGGAAAGCAGTCACTTCCTGTTCCAAGATGGTACTGCGTAACCGTTCCGCAAGTTCGGGGTCTTCGCTCAGGAACGTTCCCACGCCTCGGCGAGTGAAAGTGATGCCTTCCACTTCCAGTTGTCGGTAAATTCGCTGTACTGTGTTGGGGTTGACGGTATAAGAAACCGCCAAATCGGTGTTGGAGGGCAGCTTGTCACCGGGATGCAGCTCACCGATGACAATCCGCCGTTTGATGTCATCTGCAATTTGCAGGTAGATGGGGTAGTTGTTTTGAAACTCCATCCAAAATGCCCCCTTTCAGAAGAATACACGACTTTTTGTAGTTGCGTGAATTAGTGCACTATCAACATAGTACACTATTTTTCTCGATTTGTCAAGGGGTTTAAAAAATTTTTTTTGAAAAGTGGGATAGAATTTTTTTATGAAAATCCTGCAATAGCATCAGAAAACGGTGAAATGGACTGCGGATTTTTTGAATCTGCACGGCGAATCTAAAAATATTTTTAAAAAAATGTAAAATAAAAACAGATTTGCTTGACAAACCGCCTTGAATATTATAAAATAGTAAAATGTATCGTAGTGTCATAGTGATGACGTACGCAAAAACTAATAGTATACCACATCCTTTCCCGCCTGTCAAGAGAAAGTCGAAAAATACGAACGATTTTTCATTTCTGCTTGCAGGTGCTAATTTTTTCGATTATAACGAAGGAGGTTTTTTCGCCTATGGTGAATGTGACGCCAAAGCAGTGTGGAAAAAATGTCAGAATGAACTTCGGGAAAATCAACGAAGTGCTGGAAATGCCGAACCTGATTGAAGTACAGAAAAATTCGTACCGCTGGTTTCGGGAGGAAGGCTTAAAGGAAGTCTTCCGGGACGTTTCTTCTATCACAGACTACAACGGCAATCTGGTTCTGAACTTTATTGATTACCGGATTGATGAAAAGCCGAAGTATACCATTGCAGAATGCAAGGAGCAGGATGCAACCTATGCTGCCGCACTGCGTGTGACGGCGACCCTCTGGAATAAGGAAACCGGCGAGGTCAAGGAAAGCGAAATTTATATGGGCGACTTCCCGCTCATGACCGAAAGCGGCACGTTTGTCATCAATGGTGCAGAACGTGTCATCGTTTCGCAGTTGGTTCGTTCTCCGGGTGTTTATTACGCTTCTGAAAAAGACCGCACCGGTAAGGATTTGTTTAAGACCACTGTCATTCCGAACCGTGGTGCATGGCTGGAATATGAAATGGATTCCAACGATGTCATCTATGTCCGGATTGATAAGAACCGGAAGATTGCACTGACAACCTTTATCCGTGCAATCGGTATCGGAACAGACGAAGAAATCTATGAGATGTTCGGGGATGATGAACGTCTGCGGCAGACCATTCTGCAAAAGGACAGCACCAAGAACACCGAAGATGCATTGCTGGATGTTTATAAGAAGCTGCGTCCGGGTGAACCGCCGACGGTGGAAAGCTCCCTGACCCACTTGAACAATCTGTTCTTCGATGCAAAGCGGTATGATTTGTGCCGGTTCGGTCGGTATAAGTATAATAAGAAGCTGGGCATTGCAAGCCGTCTGGCTGGACATACCCTGTCCCGTCCGGTCATCAACGAAATGACGGGCGAACTGCTGTTTGATGCAGGAACGACTCTGACTTACGAACAGGCAGAACAGATTCAGGAAGCCGGCGTAAAGGCTGCATTCCTGACAGTAGAATGTAAAGAATATTATGTCACCGAAGCCGGAGAAAATGCTATCCGGTTTGTACAGCGGGAAGTTAAGGTCATCGGTAACGGCATGGTTGACCTGCAGCCGTATGTACAGTTTGACATCAGCAAATATGAAATCAACGAAAAGGTTTCGTTCTCTGTTCTGAGAGAAATTCTCGAAAGTTCCTCCACACCGGAAGAAGTGGAAGAACAGGTGAAGAAGCGGTTGGATGAACTCGTTCCGAAGCATATTATTCTGGACGACATCTATGCAACTATCAGCTATTTCCTGAACCTCTGCGAAGGCGTTGGTACGGTGGACGACATCGACCACTTGGGCAACCGTCGAATCCGTTCTGTTGGCGAACTGTTGCAGAACCAGTTCCGGATTGGTTTCACCAGAATGGAACGGGTCATTCGGGAACGGATGAACATTCAGGCACAGGATATGGACGTGATCACACCGCAGAGTTTGGTCAATATCCGTCCAATTACTGCTGCAATTAAAGAATTCTTTGGTTCTTCTCCGCTGTCGCAGTTCATGGATCAGAACAACCCGCTGGCAGAATTGACCCATAAGCGTCGTCTGTCTGCATTGGGTCCGGGCGGTTTGTCCAGAGATCGTGCAGGATTTGAAGTTCGTGACGTACATTATAGCCATTACGGAAGAATGTGCCCGATTGAAACGCCAGAAGGTCCGAACATCGGTTTGATTTCTTATCTGGCAACATTCGCAAGAATCAACGAATATGGCTTTATTGAAGCTCCGTATCGGCGAGTAGATAAGGCAACTGGCGTTGTAACAGACGAAGTTGTCTATATGACTGCGGACGTAGAAGATAATTACATTGTTGCACAGGCAAACGAACCGCTGACCGAAGACGGACACTTTGCAAATCATAAGGTTGCGGCTCGTTATCGGGAACAGATTCTGGAAGTGGAGCAAGACCGCATTGACTTCATGGATGTTTCCCCGAAGATGGTAGTTTCTGTTGCAACTTCTATGATTCCGTTCTTGGAAAACGATGACGCAAACCGTGCATTGATGGGATCTAACATGCAAAGACAGGCAGTGCCGCTGCTCAAGACCGAACGGCCGTTTGTCGGAACAGGGATGGAATACAAGGCAGCTGTAGACTCTGGCGTTTGTGTGCTTGCACCGTGTGATGGTGTGATTACAGCAGTTTCCGCAGACACCATTACCTTGCTGTCGGATGAAACCCACAAGGAACAGACCTTTAAGCTCGAAAAGTTCAAGCGTTCCAACCAGGGTACTTGCATTAACCAAAGACCGATTGTAGACGCTGGCGAACACGTTACAAAGGGACAGGTTCTGGCAGATGGCCCGTCTACTTCCGATGGTGAAATCTCTCTGGGTAAGAATGCCCTCATCGGCTTCATGACTTGGGAAGGTTACAACTACGAAGATGCGGTTCTGCTGAATGAACGGTTGGTACGGGAAGATGTCTTCACTTCCGTTCACATTGAAGAATATGAAATCGAATGCAGAGATACCAAGTTAGGCCCAGAAGAAATTACCAGAGATATTCCGAACGTCGGTGACGATGCACTGAAGGATTTGGATGAAAATGGTATCATTCGGATTGGTGCAGAAGTACACGCTGGTGATATTCTGGTTGGTAAGGTTACCCCGAAGGGCGAAACCGAACTGACCGCAGAAGAACGCCTGCTGCGTGCAATTTTCGGTGAAAAAGCACGGGAAGTGCGGGATAATTCCTTGAAAGTGCCGCACGGAGAATCGGGTATTATCATTGATGTAAAAGTCTTCACCAGAGAGAATTGTGATGAATTGTCGGCTGGTGTCAATAAATTGGTTCGCTGCTATATCGCTCAGAAGCGGAAAATTTCCGTCGGCGATAAAATGGCAGGCCGTCACGGTAACAAGGGTGTCGTTTCCCGCATTTTGCCGGAAGAAGATATGCCGTTCCTGCCGGATGGCACACCGCTGGATATCGTTCTGAATCCGTTGGGCGTACCTTCTCGTATGAACATCGGTCAGGTATTGGAAGTGCATCTGGGTATGGCTGCCAAGGCTCTGGGCTGGCACGTGATGACACCTGTCTTTGACGGTGCACACGAAGATGACATTCGGGAATGCTTCCGGGAAGCAAATCGCCGGAACGCACCGCATCGGAATGATCCGTTCGACCTGAAGCCAATGCAGAAGGTCATCAACCCGAAGGCACTGGAATTCTGCGAAGACGGTAAGTTCACACTGTATGATGGCAGAACTGGTGAAAAGTTTGATAACCGTGTAACCGTTGGTTACATGCACTACCTGAAACTCCACCACTTGGTAGACGAAAAGATTCACGCTCGTTCTGTTGGCCCGTATTCTCTGGTTACTCAGCAGCCATTGGGTGGTAAGGCACAGTTCGGCGGTCAGAGATTCGGGGAAATGGAAGTTTGGGCACTGGAAGCATACGGTGCAGCTTACACTCTGCAGGAAATCCTGACAGTAAAATCTGACGATACCGTTGGACGTGTAGAAACCTATGAAGCAATTGTCAAGGGTCAGAACGTGCCGAAGCCGGGTATTCCGGAATCCTTCAAGGTTCTGATCAAGGAATTGCAGTCACTGGGTCTGGATGTCAAGGTATTGGATAGCGAACAGAATGAAATCGACCTGCGGTCGAACTTCGATGACGATGTTACCGCACAGGTTGTTTCGTATGAAAGTGATGACGACATCACCGATACTGCAAACTATGAAGGCATGTCCAAGGATATGGAAGATGCCGGCATGGGTTATGATGATGATAAGACCATTGCAAATGGAGATCCGGATGCAGAGGATGTTCCATTTGAGGATATTGACGATACAGACGAAGACGATTATCTGGATGATGCAGATGATTATCCGTTTGACGATGACGAAATGTAACAAGTTACCATGTATGAAAATCTCGTGATAGAATACAGGAGGGTACGAATTTGGAATTTAATACATTTGAATCCATAAAAATTGGACTTGCTTCACCGGAACGGATTCGGGAATGGTCTTATGGTGCGGTAACACGCCCGGAAACCATCAATTACCGGACACAGAAGCCGGAACGGGATGGTTTGTTCTGCGAACGGATTTTTGGGCCAACCAAGGACTGGGAATGTCACTGCGGAAAGTTCAAGAAGATTCGTTTTAAGGGCAAAGTCTGCGACCGCTGCGGCGTAGAAGTAACCCGTGCAAAGGTTCGTCGGGAACGGATGGGTCATATTGAACTGGCTGCTCCGGTTTCTCATATCTGGTACTTTAAGGGAACACCGTCCAGAATCGGTCAGATGCTGGAAATCTCCCAGAAAAGACTGGAAGAAGTGCTCTACTTCACAAAATATATCGTACTGAACCCGGGCAATACGGAGCTGTTTAAGAAGCAGCTCCTGACCGAAAAGGAATATCTGAATTATCGGGAAAAGTACGGCGATGAATTTGAAGCAGCAATGGGTGCAGAAGCCATTAAGAAGCTGCTCTGTGAAATTGATTTGGAAGAACTTTCCAAAGAATTAAAAGAAGAACTGGTTGGACTGAATTCTGGTCAGAAGCGGTTGAAGCTGCTGAAGCGGCTGGAAATCGTGGAAGCCTTCCGGCAGTCCGGCAACCGTCCGGAATGGATGATTCTGGACGTTATTCCGGTTATTCCGCCGGACATTCGTCCGATGGTTATGCTGGATGGCGGACGGTACGCAACCTCCGACCTGAATGATTTGTACCGCCGTGTCATCAACCGGAACAACCGGTTGCAGCGGATGCTGGAACTGGATGCACCGGACATCATCGTCCGGAACGAAAAGCGGATGCTGCAAGAAGCAGTCGATGCTTTGATTGACAACGGCAGACACGGCAGACCTGTTACGGGTCCGAATAACCGTGCACTGAAATCCCTGTCTGATATGCTGAAGGGCAAGCAGGGTCGATTCCGTCAGAACTTGCTCGGTAAGCGTGTTGACTACTCCGGTCGTTCTGTTATCGTCGTTGGTCCGGAACTGCGGATGTATCAGTGCGGTTTGCCGAAGGAAATGGCATTGGAACTGTTCAAGCCGTTCGTTCTGAAGCGGTTGGTAGATACTAAGGTTATTGCAAATATTAAGAGTGCCAGAAAGATGGTAGACCGGACTTCTCCGGAAGTTTGGGATGCACTGGAAAATGTCATCAAGGGACATCCGGTTCTGCTGAACCGTGCTCCTACGCTGCACCGTCTGGGTATTCAGGCATTTGAACCGGTACTGGTAGAAGGTCGTGCTCTGAAGCTGCACCCGTTGGTATGCTCTGCATTTAACGCAGACTTCGACGGTGACCAAATGGCAGTCCATCTGCCGCTGTCCGCAGAAGCACAGGCAGAAGCAAGATTCCTGATGCTGGCTGCAAACAACTTGTTGAAGCCGTCTGACGGTCGTCCGGTTGCGGTTCCAACACAGGATATGGTTCTGGGTTCGTATTACCTGACCATGGAAAAGGATGGCGAAAAGGGCGAAGGCAAGATTTTCCGGGATGTCAACGAAGCCCTCATGGCTTACAATGAAGGCGATGTTTCTATTCATGCAAAGATTAAAGTACGGATTACCAGAGATATTGGTGACAAGCGGGTTTCTCAGATTATTGATTGTACCGTTGGCCGTCTGATCTTTAACGAAAACATTCCGCAGAATCTGGGCTATGTAGACCGTACAGATTCCAAGCATCAGTTTGATCTGGAAATTGCGTTCTTGGTTGGCAAGAAGCAGCTGGGTCAGATTATCGACCGTTGCATTAAGATTCATGGCACAACGACTACTTCCGAAGTGCTGGATAAGATCAAGGCAACTGGCTTTAAGTATTCTACAAAGGCTGCTATTACCGTTGCGGTTTGCGATGCCATCATTCCAAAGGAAAAGAAGGACATCATTGCAGCAGCCGATGCAGAAGTTGCAGAAATCAACAACGAATATGCATATGGTTATATTTCCGCAGCAGAAAAGTCCAAGCGGTTTATCGAAATCTGGAACGGTGCAACCAATGACGTTACCACCGCTCTGCAAAACGGTTTGGATCGTTACAACCCAATCTTCATGATGGCGGACTCCGGTGCCCGTGGTAGTATCAGCCAGATTCGTCAGCTTGCCGGTATGCGTGGCTTGATTGCCAATACATCTGGTGCGACCATTGAAATGCCGATTCGTTCCAACTACCGAGAAGGTCTGAACATCTTGGAATACTTCATCTCCTCTCGAGGTGCAAGAAAGGGCTTGGCAGATACCGCATTGCGTACCGCTGACTCTGGTTACCTGACTCGTCGTCTGGTAGACGTTTCGCAGGATGTCATCATCCGGGAACAGGATTGCGGCACAAATGAAGGTCTGGAAGTTTACGAAATCAGCAACGGCAATGAAATGATTGAACCGCTCGGCGAACGTCTGGCAGGTCGTTATCTGGTAGAAGACCTGAGAGATCCGGAAACCGGCGAACTGCTGATTTCTAAGAATAAAATGCTCACAGAAAGTGATGCAAAGAAGATTACCGAAGCTGGCATTGAACGGATTTCCATTCGTTCCGTCCTGACTTGCCATGCAAAGCAGGGTGTTTGTGCAAAGTGCTACGGTGCAAACTTGGCAAACGGCAATCTGGTTTGCGTGGGTGAATCGGTCGGCGTTATCGCTGCACAGTCCATCGGTGAACCGGGTACACAGCTGACCATGCGTACATTCCATACCGGTGGTATCGCATCGGCAGAAGACATCACACAAGGTTTGCCACGTGTCGAAGAATTGTTTGAAAGCCGTCACCCGAAGAATGCAGCCATTTTGGCTCGTCTGTCCGGTAAGGTACACATTGAAGAAATCAAGACTGCAAGAACCATTTTCGTTACCAACCAGACTACTGGCGAATCGGAATCTTATCCAATTCACTACAACCTGAAGATTCGGGTAAAGGAAGGCGAAGAAATCGAAAAGGGTACACGTCTGACCGAAGGGAACATCTTCCCGGGCGATATTCTGGCAGTTTTGGGCGTTCATGCGGTACAGGACTACATCATCAGCGAAGTGCAGAAGGTTTACCGTCTGCAAGGTGTTGATATCAACGATAAGCACATCGAAGTTATCGTACGCCAGATGTTGCGGAAGGTTAAGATTGAAGAATCTGGCAGTAGCTACTTACTGCCGGGCACGCTGATTGATAAGCGGAAGGTAGAAACCATTAACGAAGAACTGCGGGAACGGATGGCAAATGGTGAACCAGATGTAGAACTGGTTACCACTGCACCAGTACTGCAGGGTATTACCAAGGCATCCTCCAGCTCTGACAGCTTCCTGTCGGCAGCATCCTTCCAGGAAACCACAAAGGCTTTGACTGATGCGGCAATCCGTGGCAAGAGCGATATGCTGTATGGCTTGAAGGAAAATGTTATCATTGGTAAGCTGATTCCTGCCGGAACAGGTATGGATGTTTATAACAATGTTCGGATTCAGAAGAATGAAACCCATTCGGAATATCTGGCACATCATATTGCACCATATACCACCCCGAATGCAGAGAAGTAATTAGACGCAAGCGAAAACAGGATACCGCACTGGACGTTTTATCTGGTGCGGTATTCTTTATACTATACTTGCAAGATTTTCAAGGGCTGGAAAAGAGAAGCGGAGGAATAACAATGAAACAACGAATGTTAGCGTGGCTTTGTGCCGGCATCCTCGGGCTGGGCTGCTGGGGACTACCAGCGGCAGCAGCAGACGACACCACCGAACCGACCACACAGGTGACAACAGAAGCAGAAACAGAAACGGAATCTTCCAAGTTCAGCACAAAAGATGTGGTAACTGCTGTGATTGTATTCACGCTTGTAACCGCTGGAACAGCAACGGGGGTATTTGTGTTCCGGTGGAAAAAGCTGAAATCTTCCAGCCAGAAATAAAAACGGGGAATCACGATCAAATTCTGTGGAAACAGAATTGGAAAGGAAGTGCATTGCTTTATGGCAGATTATACCGGACAATCCTGTTTTGTATGCCAAAAGCCATTCGAGCCGGAGGATGATGTTGTTGTTTGCCCAGAATGCGGAACGCCTTATCATCGGGCGTGCTGGCAGCATTACGGGCACTGCATCAATGTGCATCTGCACGAAAACGGCGGAAGCTGGAAGCCGGTCGAAATTCCATTGCCAGAACCGGAGGCAGCACCGGAAACACGCCGCTGCCCTCGCTGCGGAACGGAAAATCCTGTGCATCAGGCATTCTGCGGACATTGCGGCATGATTTTAGAGGAGAACGGACAGCAGCAAACAGCACAGCAAAACCAGCAGACTTGGCAGCAAAGTGCACAGGATATTTGCTGCGGATTAGACCCGAATGAGGACTACGAAGGAGAACGGCTGGAAGACCTTGCAAACTTTGTGCGGACGAATACTATTTATTATGTTCCGGCGTTTAAGAAGTTCCGAGAAACTGGCTCGAAACTCACCATGAATTTAATCAGTGCAGTGTTCCCGCAACTGTATTTTGCCAGCCGGAAAATGTGGGGCATGACATTTCTGATTATCAGCGTGTTGCTGTTGTTGGATTTGCCGTCAGAACTGTATTCGTTTGTCACCAACAATGATTCGATTTTGAGCCAGCTGCACAGCATGCAGCAAAGCATGGACAGCATGGGCGGTATGGGCGGCATGTACAACAATTTCCTGCAAGTGATGACAGAACAGATTCAATCATTCTGCACGGCATTGCTGCCATATGAAACTGCTTTACATACGATGTATGTTATTTGTATGTATCTGAGTTTTGCAGTACGGGTATTGTTGTTTGCCTTTTCTAATTATATTTATTATCGGTTTGTTTTGCGAAAAGTGCACAGAATCCGAGCGGAGGGGCTGCCCGAAGGCATGACCAAAGACCGGCTGCGAATGGCAGGCGGAACAAATTACTGGTTCGTTCTGATTGCCATTTTGGCACAGTATGCGGTGACCGTTCTTGTAACGGCTCTGTTCCTGCTGGGCATCAGCATGGCGTTTTAAGGTCAGGAATTTTGTAAAAAAAATTCCGAAAAAACCAGAAAAATGCTTGACAAGTCGAGCAGAGTTTGCTATAATAGATATGTTATCCTTGCTTGCACAATTGCAGGCGAAATCCAGAAGGAGGTGTTTTTAACGTGGCAAAGTTGAATGCAAAGTATGAGCTGATGGCTGTTTACAGCCTGGCAAAGGGTGAAGAAGTTGCAAAGGAACTGGTTGAAAAGTTCAAGAGCAAGATCGAAGCAGCAGCCACACTGGACGAAGTGAACGAGTGGGGCAAGCGGAAGCTCGCATACCCGATCAACGATGAACCGGACGGCTATTACGCACTGTATAGCTTCACAGCAACACCGGATTTTCCGGCTGAACTGGAACGTGTCCTGAACATCACAGACGGCGTTCTGCGGTTCTTGGTAACTGTTGCAGAATAAGACGTCTTTACAAGGAACGGTTTTTTTGAAAATATGAGGAAAGGAATGGAATGGGATGCTGAATAAAGTGATTCTGATGGGTAGATTGTGTGCTGACCCGGATTTCCGGCAGACACAAAGCGGCATTGCTGTATGCAGAATTCGAGTTGCCATCGACCGACCATATACGTCAAAGTCCACCGGAGAACGGCAGGCTGATTTTATCAATGTTGTTTGCTGGCGGCAGCAGGCGGAATTTGTAAGTCGGTATTTCCATAAGGGTTCAATGATCATTGTGGAAGGCAGACTGCAAAATTCGGATTATACCGATGGAAATGGTGTGAAGCACTATTCGATGGAAGTTCAGGCGGACAATGTGACCTTCGGGGAAACCAGAGCCGCTGCACAGGCAAATGGAAACTATACTGCACCATCCAATCAGAGCGGCTATCAGTATCAGCCGCAGTACCAGCAGCAGCCATCTGCACCGCAGGCAGCTCCACAGCAGCCAGCAGCAGCTCCGGCTCCGCAGCAGCAGAACAATTCTGTTCCGATCCAATTGGGCGACCTGAGCGATTTTGAAGAAATCCTCAGCGACGGAGAAGTACCGTTCTAATCAAAATTGCAGAAAACAAAAACGAAACTTGCGAAATGCAGTTAGGAGGATTTGACCATGGAAAGAGCACCAAGAATGGGCGGAAAAAGACCGAGAAAAAAGGTCTGCATGTTCTGCGTAGACAGAGTAGATGTCATTGATTACAAGGACATCGCAAAGCTGAGAAAGTGCATGACAGAACGGGCAAAGATTTTGCCGAGAAGAGTGACTGGCACTTGTGCATATCATCAGCGGAAGCTGACCACAGCAATCAAGAGAGCAAGACACGTTGCACTGCTGCCGTATGTAAGCGACTAAGCAGTACAAGTTGTGTACGATAGAGAAAGACGTTTCTTCGGAAGAAGGGGCGTCTTTTTTGTTGCATTTTTCCAGATAATTTCAAAATCGGCAGAATTCATTCATTGTTTAAAAATAAATTTCTTCCGATTCTTTGGAGAAATCCCTTGATTTTTTGGCTGGCTTGTCGTATAATAGAAAGGAACGTGTTTCGATCCAACATCGACAAGGAGGGCAGGCATTACTATGAAAAAGAAAAAATCGTCCGCTCAAGGACTTCCGGAATATACAGGACGTTACCCAAAACCGAAGCTGCGATTTCGCCTGCGGGTTGTTTTCTTCATTTTTTTATCTTGTTTGCTGATAGGACTTGTTTTCTATCTGCTTGGTGTAAATTTTGATTTGTTTTCCTATTAAATTCCGAAGAAGCAATGCTTTTTTCGTTTTCCTATTGACAATTCTGAAAAAATGCGTTATACTGGATAGGCAGCCGTAAAGTACTAGATACATGGTTACTTTACAGGCTGTTCTACTATATTTTGTATATGTAAAGGGGAGCGTTCGCACTTATGATTTCTTATATTATTAAACGTGACGGCAGAAGAGAGCAGTTTGATTTAGACAAGATTGCAAATGCGGTATTTCGTGCAGCCCAGTCTGTTGGCGGAACAGATGCAGCCATGGCGAGAGATGTTGCCGAAAAAACCTGTGCATTATATGAACAGCTGCACGGCAGTCAAGAACCGACCGTAGAAGAAATTCAGGACTTGGTAGAAAAAGAACTGATTGAGTGTGGACACGCCCAGACTGCAAAAGCATATATTTTGTACCGCTATGAGCGTACCAGAGATCGGGAAGTCAAGTCCAATCTCATGAAGATTATGAACGAGTTGACGTTTGATTCTGCAAAAGATAGCGACATCAAGCGGGAAAATGCCAACATTGATGGCGATACCGCAATGGGCACGATGCTGAAGTATGGTTCTTCCGCTGCAAAGGAATTCTATGAGATGCGAGTTTTGAAGCCGGAACACGCTAAGGCTCACCGGAATGGCGACATTCACATTCATGACTTGGATTTCCTGACGCTGACAACAACCTGCTGCCAGATTGACTTGATTCAGCTGTTTCAGCATGGCTTTTCGACTGGCCATGGCTTCCTGAGAGAACCAAACGATATTTCCAGTTATTCCGCTCTGGCTTGTATCGCAATTCAGTCCAACCAGAACGACCAGCACGGCGGACAGAGCGTCCCGAACTTTGATTATGCAATGGCTGGCGGCGTTAAGAAAACTTATCGGAAACGGTACTTGCAGAATGTTGCAAGAGCACTGGAACTCTTGACCGACATCGAAGAACCACAGGCATTTGTAAAGTCCTATGCGGCTGCTATCCAGCAGGAAACAGGTCTGATTCCTTGTCTGGCAAATAACAACAATTATCAGGAAGCAGAAGCACAAAAGCTCTCTGAACGGCTGACAGCCGACCAGATTGCAACCGTACAGGCATTTGCAAAGAAGAATGCTTATCGGGAAACCAACCGTGCAACCTATCAGGCAATGGAAGCCCTGATTCACAACCTGAACACCATGAACAGCCGTGCAGGGGCACAGACACCGTTTAGTTCCATCAACTACGGAACAGATACCACACCGGAAGGCAGAATGGTCATTGAAAATGTGCTGCTGGCGGAAGAAGCTGGCTTGGGCAACGGCGAAACACCGATTTTCCCGATTCACATTTTCAAGGTAAAAGAAGGCGTGAACTACAACAAGGAAGACCCGAACTATGATATGTTTAAGCTGGCATGTCGGGTTTCTGCAAAGCGGTTATTCCCGAACTTTGCATTCTTGGATGCACCGTATAACCTTCAGTATTACAAGCCGGGTGACTACCGGACGGAAATCGCTTATATGGGCTGCCGTACCAGAGTGATCGGCAACGAATATGACCCGACCCGTGAAATTGTAACAGGTAGAGGCAACCTGAGCTTTACATCAATCAACCTCCCACGGCTGGCAATCAAAGCAAATGGGGATATTGATAAATTCTTCACGCTGCTGAACAACATGATGGATTTGACCATTGAACAGCTGACAGACCGATTTGCAATTCAGTGCCAGAAGAAAGTACGGAACTACCCATTCCTGATGGGACAGGGCGTTTGGTTGGATTCTGAGGGGCTTGGGCCAGATGATTCCGTTGCAGAAGTTCTCAAGCACGGAACGCTCTCTGTGGGCTTCATTGGCTTGGCAGAAACCTTGAAGGCATTGATTGGCAAGCATCATGGTGAGAGTGCAGAAGCACAGGAATTGGGCTTGAAGATTATTCAGACGATGCGGGATCGTACCGATTTGGAATCGAAGAAAACAGGCTTGAACTTCTCTGTTCTGGCAACGCCAGCAGAAGGGTTATCTGGTCGATTCGTTCGGATGGATCGGGAACGGTATGGTGTGATTCCGGGCGTAACGGATCGGGATTATTACACCAACTCATTCCATGTTCCGGTTTACTATCCGATTCGGGCAGTGGACAAGATTCGTCTGGAAGCTCCGTATCACGCCCTTACAAACGGCGGACATATCAGCTATGTAGAAATGGACGGCGACCCTGTACAGAACGTGGCTGCGTTTGAGAAGGTCATTCGCTGCATGAAAGAAGCAGGGATTGGTTATGGCTCTGTGAACCATCCGGTTGACCGTGACCCTTGCTGTGGCTTTACAGGCATTATCGGCGATAGCTGCCCGCAGTGCGGCAGAACAGAACACAGCGGTGATGTTGGCTTTGAACGGATTCGGAGAATCACCGGCTATCTGGTTGGTACACTCGATCGGTTTAACGATGCCAAGCGGGCAGAAGAACACGATCGTGTGAAACACGCTTTATAATGGCTGAATATAGAAATAGTATGTATGATTGAAAATTCCTGTAAGTGGAAGTAGTTCTGCTTACAGGAATTTTTGCGGATAAAAACGAGAAAGGAAGGGGCTTATGATGCAGCTGCGAATTGCAGGAACGGTAGAAAATTCGATTGTTGATGGGGAGGGGATTCGCTATACCATTTTTGTGCAGGGATGTCCGCATGGATGTCCGGGCTGTCACAATCCGCAGACCCATGATTTTCAGGGCGGAAAGCTAATAGATGCAGCAGTATTGCTGAAAGAGATTGCAAGTGACCCATTACTGGACGGTGTTACATTCAGCGGTGGAGAGCCGTTTTGTCAGGCGGCAGCACTGGCGGAACTGGGGAAACAGGTGCATGATTTGGGGTTGAATCTGGTGACATATACCGGATATACACTGGAGCAGTTGCTGACAGACGGTCGGGAAGATTGGATGGCATTGCTGAACGAAACAGATATTTTAATTGATGGACGCTTTGAAGCGGATAAGAAAAGCTATGAATGCCGTTTTCGGGGCAGTACGAACCAACGCTATTTAGATGCAAAGGCAAGCGTTGCCGCCGGAAAAGCAGTTGCAGCCCCCTTTGAATCATGATTGCAGAGTTGTCCTAAAAAATAAAACTGAATAGAACTGTATAAAAAAATCCCACAAGGAACGCATTCCCTGTGGGATTTTGTATTGTTTGCAAAAGTGAATATCATTCTCCCTGACAAGTCAGAACCGCACCAACGGTTTTGAAAATGATTTTCCAGTCCAGCCAATAGCTGCGGTCTTGAATGTACTGAATATCCAGTGCCACCCATTCCTCAAACGAAAGGCTGTTTCGCTGTGGCTGAATCTGCCAGTAGCAGGTCAAACCTGGTGTGACGAGCAATCGCTGCATCTGGTATGGCGTGTACTTCTCAACCTCTCTTGGTAAAGACGGTCTTGGCCCTACAATGCTCATTTCGCCTTTCAGAATGTTGAAAAGCTGTGGAAGCTCGTCAATACTGGTTTTGCGAATAAAGTGACCAATTCGGGTAATGCGAGGGTCTTTTTTGATTTTGAACACTGGTCCATCCATTTCGTTCTGTTGCATCAAGCTTTCCAAATTGTCTTCTGCATGAACGACCATAGAACGAAACTTATAGAGTTTAAATTTCCGACCATTCTTTCCTACACGATATTGTGAGAAAATCGGGCTGCCATGTGGATCATCTAACACGATCAGCAGAGCCGTTAACAACATCAGCGGAGAAAGAACGATAATTGCAAGGAGTGAAAAAAATATATCTCTGGAACGCTGAAAAACTGCATAGACACGCTTTTTGTTAATCAGTTCTTGTTTCAACCAGATTTTCTGACTGCGTTTTTCGGTTAAAATTGCTTGGTTGGCTTTTGCCGCCCAAATCCATTCTGTTTGCATCGTACAATCCTCCTCTTGAAAAATAAATCTCCATATTCAAGCAGTGAAATGATACACCCTGTTTTACTGTACACCGTCTTCTGTCAGCTGCTCTGCAAGTTCCATGCAGGCTTCTAACTCTGCTGTTCGCTGCTTTCGCTGCAACAGCTGTGCAGCCGCCTGAAAATTCACAGGGCGACTGGTGAGGTTATGTGCGTCTGTACCCAGCAGGTGCACTTCTCCGTCTGAAAGCCAGCGGAGCAACTGCCGCCGCTGTCGCCAGCGAGCATGACAAAGAGAGCTACAGTTAATTTGTTTGTAGACGGGCAGTTCCATGACTGCTGCAAAGGTCTCTTTATTCCATAAACGGGAAAACCGCTCAATATGGGCAAATACAACTTGAATATCGTTTCGGTTGATGATGGTTTCAACATCTTTCAGCCGAAATCGGCGATAATATGGTAACTCCAACAGCAAGACATTTGTTCCGGAAATGCAGAGCGGTTGTAAGTCCATCTGTGCCAATGCACTGGACATGGCAACCTCTGCCCCTAAGCAAAGCTCTGGAATATCGTCTGTATGCGGTTGGTCGGAAATAGCGGTTTGTAAGGCAGAAAAAGCCTTTTTGCGTCGCTGTAAGAACGCTTCTATCGATTCCTCTTCGCAGTAGAAATGCGGTGTCAGAACCACACGATTTACCCCTTGTGTGTGTTCCTCCCGCAGCATTGCGAGGGAAGTGTTTATGGAATCAGAGCCATCATCCATCTTGGGGAGGATATGGCAGTGAAAATCAATTGTCATAGGACTGCCTCCTTCTTAGGAAACAGACTGTTTATCAGAATCTGTATCTGTTGTTGTAGAAACGGGTTCAGATTGCTGTGTGGAATGAGAATGGGATTTCTTTTTGCTTTCATTTCCATAAGTATAATAAGAGCCTTTTTTATAATATTTCTTGTAATAGCCGCCTTGCTTGAAGTCCACTTCTGTCAGAACCAGACCCAATACAGTTGCACCTGTTACAGAAATTGCCTGCAAAGCGGTTTCTAATTCCTTGGTCGTGGTAACATAGTAACGTGCTACCATTAAGATACCGCCGATGCAATCGGAAAGCCCCAACGCATCGCTGACAACATTCACTGGTGGTGTGTCGATGATGATATAATCATACTGCTGTTCGGCTTCTTCAAGCAACTTTTTCATTGCCGGAGATGCCAGCAGTTCAGATGGATTTGGCGGACAAGTACCAGCTGTCAAAACATCCATGTTTGGCAATGGTGCAAGATGGCGAGCCACTTGCCAGGTTGTCATATGCCCCAGAACTTCGGATAAACCGACCTTGTTTTCCAGCTTTAACCGCTGGTGCTGAACCGGTTTTCTCAAGTCTGCATCGATGAACAACACTTTTTTGTTCATCATCGCCATTGCGATTGCAATATTTGCAGCCGTCAAACTCTTTCCGTCCGCAGCATTTGGACTGGTTACTGCAACAATTTTATGTTCCTGTGGAGCCAGTGTAAACATCAAGTTGGTGCGGATGGAGCGGTAAGCTTCCGAGCACGGGAACGGAATATCTTTTGCACAGAGCAGCATATTCCGCAATGCGGAAGGGCTGTTCTTTTTCTTGCGGCGTTTCCGTTTTCCGCTGCGAGCTTCCACCATTTCCGGAACTTCGCCCAGATAGGAGATGGAGAAAGACTGAATGTCATCTTCGCCCTTAATGGTGCGATCCAACAGGTAAATTAAGACTGCAACACCAGCAGAGAGAACAAATCCTGCTGCGGCTGCCATCATAGTAATTTTTTTCACATCTGGAGCGGAGGGCGATTGCGGTACTTCGGCATCGCCGATGACTTCAACAGACCCTGCACCAATGATGCGGATGAGAAATGTTGGTGCAACTTCTGCGTAAATATCGCAGATTTCAGCGGACACATGCGGATCTTTGGTCTGTGCAGAAATTTTCAGCACTTCTGTGTCGCCGTCCGCAGACATGGAAATTGCATCTTTGAGTTCAGCGGTAGAAATGACCCCATTTTTGACTGTAAAGCATTTTGAAATTTCTGACACCCCGAACTTGCTGACCAGATTCATACCAACCTGTTTCACAACGGTGTCATTTTTCAAAATGACAATATAGGTTTCTACCAGTGATTTGGAAGCCATCAAATCCTGTTGGTTGATGGCAGTTTTTTCTTCGGAAGCATCCCCATTTTTTACATACATGTAAGTGCTGGAGGTGTACTCCAACGGGAGATAATACTTGCCGTAGGAAAAGCCAATGGCACTGAAACAGAGCGTTACCAGCAAAATAATTGGCAGCCGCTGCACCAATGCTTTGAACAATTTTCCTAAGTCAATTTCGGTTTCGTCATCTTGTTTGTTTTTGGTTTTTTGATTGAGAGTCCCCACTGTATCATATTCCTTTCTCGTTTTGGCTTGCCTTTTAGATTCGTCAAAAGAAGATTGAATCGTGTATAAAAAGCAAAGCGTTTTTTAAGGTAATCTTATGATACCATGCTTTGCAATGATTGTCAATCATATTGCAAATATTCCTTGCAATTCAGTGATTTGCTGGAAAAACACGCAGATTGTGCAATTTTTTGCATGAACATTCAAAAGAAGGATGAGAACTAGGAGGGATGAAAAAGAACCTTTTTGGTTCTAGTGGAACGAAACCATCTCAGCCTTCATACGGTTTTTGATTATTTTTATTATATCACATTGGGAAAAAGATGTCAACAATATCCAGTCTGGCAATTTATTTTTCGTAAATATGGTACAAAATTCAAAAGTGGAATAGGGCGGTTTTTGGGGCAAAACAGAAATAAAAGATGCTAAAATTTTCTTACGATTTTGATTTTTATGAATAAATTAAAAGTGACAGAGTAAAAAATATTAGTTTTATATATAAAAATAGGAATAATACGGCAAAAAATATGATGAAAAATTGAATCCTGATACGAAATTCGCCGAAAAAAACGGAAAAATTTGTATGATTTCTGCTATTTTTCTGTTTTTTAGAATTGGAAATAAAAATAGTTGAGAAACAGTATACATAATTTCAAAAGAGAGAAACCGACTGCAAGAATGGATGCCATTGTCAACATCATTAGAATCTCTGTCGAGATGAGAAAGATAGATGATGCTTTCGTGGCAGTTAAATTGCTATTTTATGATAAAAATTGTAATAATGACCAGATTGCTGGCGATTGTTCTGTTTAAAATGATGAAATTATGAGGAATGATTGACAATCGTTTGAAAATATGATAAGATTGTACCAAGATACAATTTACGGTTTAAATTTCAATCTAAGAAAGAAGGATGCTTTTTGGCAAAGCGATATGATAGCCGGGCAGCAAAGATGAAAATCATGGAAGCCTGTGTACCATTGTTTCTGGAAAAGGGATATTATGATACGACCATCAAAGACATTTTAACAGCAGCAAATGTTGCCCATAGTTCTTTTTTTCATATTTTCCCGACCAAGGATGCATTATTGTTGGAATATGTCAAATATATGTTTCAAAATCAGTTCGATATGGCAAATCAATTTTTAGGGGATAAGGCGTTTCCAGCATTGATTTATGCAGTGGAAACATCTATTCAGCTGGCAGTGACAGAAATGAAAGAAACACTCCGCAGTATTTATGTAGAGGCATACAGTGCAGAGGGGTCGTTAAATTATATCCTTCAGCACACGGCAATGGAAGTTCAGAAACTGTTTGGACAGTATTTTCCGGAAGCTAATTCTGAATCGGATTTTTACGAACGAGTGATTGGCAGCAGCGGTATGATGCGGGGCTATATGGTGGTTCCCTGCGATTTATATTTTACACTGGAAAAGAAAATTCAGCGGTTTTTAGAGATGTCGCTCACGTCTTATCGTGTACCGCTGGAAGAACAAAAGAAAGCAATTGGCATTGTCCTGCAAATGGATTTGAGAACCATTGCAGAAGGGGCGATTCAGTCGCTTACCACAAAATTAAGATCTCATTTTACCGTTGACCCTGCGATTGCATATTAAGGGAAAAACGGGAATGAAAAATATTTCATCCGTCATCCGCCAACGATCTGACAACATATGAAGGAGGGTATCTTATGGCAGCAGATCCAACACCGGTAAAAGTCCGGCAGAACAAGAAGAAAACCATTATTTTCATCACAGCAGCAATGCTCATTCTTGCAATTGCAGCAGGCATGGCGTGAAATGGTATTGGGACGTACAAAATCGAATCACCGTATCGTTCAACACGAACGGCGGCGAAACCGTCGAAGCAGTGACATTGGAAAAGGGTTCTGTGTTGACGGCTGTTCCCTGTGCCAGCAAGCAAGACCAAAACTTTACGGGCTGGTTTTATGATGGGGATTGTACCGAACCGTTTCATTCAGAAGACCCGTTCGAGGAAAACACGGTTCTCTATGCAGCTTACGAAGAGCCGGAACAGGGGGTTACCAAACAGGATACGGCATATGTGGCGGACTGCGATGCAAAAGAACCCATTGTGATTCGTTCTGAGAAAGAAATTACAGAGGAAAACTGGATGGATTACTTGGAAATTGATTCCGCATTGGGCGATTTGCCAACATCCTTTCATGTAACCGCACTGGAAGACAATCAATACGAAGTAACGCCGGAGCAGGATTATCAGGCAGGATTTACCTATGATTTCATGCAAAAAACGGAGCAACTCTGATTTCCGGCGAAAGTGAAGACTTGAACACGGTTACCCAGCGGATTCACAAGAACAATGTGGAAGAAGTTGTCCTCAAGAAAGAAATTGTCTATCTGGACTGGGATGATGTGGTACGAGAAGGAGAAACGTACCAGTTCTATATTCCGAAGCGTGCAGAATTTGTCATCACGGAAAAAACACCGATTTGTTTCTTGAATGGCTATGATGAATGGGTTGCAGCCGGAAAAAATCCGAATACCTTCGGCGATTTGTACGATGATGATACATTGTTCGTTTCCGTCAGCATGGTGAATGACCAGTTCCTTGCAAAAGAAAGCGATAAAGGCACTTTGAGCGGAAAGGACTGGTATTTTGTCACCGTAGAAAATGCCGACCTGGCAGACATCATTGACGATGTGGACGTCTACATGGAAGAGCATGTGGAAGCAGAAGATTTGATCGACACCGAACAGATCGAACAGAATATTTTAGAGGGTGATGGCATCAATCAGCTGGAAGATTTGCTGACG
>ENA-OPCA01000364-OPCA01000364.1-human-gut-metagenome-genome-assembly--contig:-NODE-364-length-44623-cov-12.436165_pt1 | contig 44623 bp, 42 predicted proteins | sample MGYA00241076_ERZ501468 | MGnify/ENA primary metagenome ERZ501468 (study PRJEB25962, sample SAMEA2042633) | human gut metagenome | biome: human gut; feature: human-associated habitat; material: faeces... | reverse complement strand
CGAACCCGAGAAGTGCTGTCCGACAAAAAGAACTATCGGTAGCTTGCTATCATAGTCAAAGCTGAACGATATAGCAGAAGCATATCAAACAAAAGACTTTTTCTACAAACCGAAACCGCCGTACATCTCTGCACGGCGGTCGTGTTGTAATATCCTTTTTTGAAAAACAGTAGGATTACTTGCTGAACTTAGCGTCTGCAATTTCATCCATAGACTTGCCTGCATCATCATTCCATGCATACAGCTTACGGATTTCCTTACCAACCTGCTCAAGCTGCTGTTCGCTTTCGATACGTCTTACTGCATTGAAGTGTGAACGACCCATCTTGTTCTCCATGATCCAGTTGCGAGCGAATGTACCATCCTGGATTTCGCCGAGAACCTTCTTCATTTCCTTCTTTGTTTCGTCTGTGATAAGTCTCTTACCAACCTCGTAGTCACCGAACTCGGCTGTATCGGAGATAGAATATCTCATCATCTGGAAACCGCCCTTGTAGATAAGGTCAACGATGAGCTTCATCTCGTGGATGCACTCAAAGTAAGCGTTCTGAGGATCGTAGCCTGCTTCAACAAGAGTTTCAAAGCCTGCCTTCATTAAGGCTGTAACACCGCCGCAGAGAACGCACTGTTCGCCAAAGAGGTCTGTTTCTGTTTCCATCTTGAATGTTGTCATAAGTACGCCGGCTCTTGAACCACCGATACCTGCGGCATAAGCAAGACCTGTGTCAAGCGCTCTGCCTGTAGCATCCTGGTGTACTGCAACTAAGCAGGGAACGCCTCTGCCTATTGTGTACTCTGAACGTACTGTGTGACCCGGTCCCTTAGGAGCAACCATGATAACGTCAACGTCTTTGGGAGGTACGATCTGACCGAAGTGGATGTTGAAGCCGTGAGCAAATGCAAGTGTCTTGCCTGCTGTAAGGTTAGGCTCGATGCTCTGCTTGTAAAGGTCAGCCTGTCTTTCATCGTTGATAAGGATCATGATGATGTCAGCCTTAGCTGCTGCCTCTGCCGCTGTGTATACTTCAAAACCTGCAGCCTCAGCCTTAGCCCATGACTTTGAGCCGTTGTAAAGACCGATGATTACCTTAACGCCGCTGTCCTTTAAGTTAAGAGCGTGAGCGTGTCCCTGGCTGCCGTAACCGATTATTGCAACTGTCTTGCCGTCAAGCAGAGAAAGGTTGCAGTCTTCCTGATGATAAAGTTTTGCCATTTTAAAGATCTCCTTTAAATTTGTTTTCGGAGTTTTGCCTCCGTATATTAAAGCGTGGCTTTTACAGCTTCATAGAAGCCCCGCCTTTTTGCATTGCTATTGAGCCTGTACGGACGGTTTCCTTTATTCCGTACGGACGTAAAAGCTCCTCGAACGTTTTTATACGGGGAACGCTGTCGGATAATTCAAGCGTCATCGTATTTACCGTTATATCGGAAATTTTTGCCTTTGCTATCTCGGCGAGCGAGATAAGCTCAGCCCTCTGTGACGGCTGGCAGGCTACCTTTATAAGCACAAGCTCTCTTGATAAAAGCTCCTCCGCAGGCAGATGACGTACTTTTATAACGTCTATCAGCTTGTTGAGCTGTTTTTCAATCTGCTCCAAGGTATATGCCGTTCCGTCTGCGATAATTGTAATACGGGAAATCTTCTCGTCCTCTGTAACGCCTACCGCAAGGCTGTCTATATTGAAACCTCGTCTTGCGAAAAGTCCCGCAACTCTTGCGAGAACGCCTGCGTGGTTTTCTACAAGTATTGATATAGTATGCTTCATAGGCTCACCCTTTACAGTATAGTCTTTTCATTTTCGGCTACTCTGACTTCAAGCAGATAACAGCCCTTCGACGAGAGCATCTCGTCAATCGCCTTGTCCGCATCGGCTATATCGGTAATTCTTTTTGCAGGTATGCCGTAGCTGTCAGCCAGCTTTATAAAATCGGGACTGCCGTCAAGGAAAACTGCTGTCAGCCTGTTGTCGTAACCGTTTGTCTGAAGCTCTCTTACCATACCAAGACGATTGTTGGTCATAACGATTACCTTTACCGCAATGTTATGCTGTATCATCGTCGCAAGCTCCATAAACTGCATCTGGAAGCTGCCGTCGCCGCATATTGCGACAACCTCGCTGTCCGGACGTGCCGCCTTTGCACCGAGAGCGGCAGGAACGGAATAGCCCATTGTTCCCATACCGCCCGATGTTATGAATCGTCCGTTTTTAAGACCGATATTGTTGACGGTCCATATCTGATTCTGTCCTACATCGGCGCTTACAACGGAATTGTCGGGGAGCTTCTGTCCGAGAAGCCTTATGAAAGCCTTGGGATTAACGCATCCGTCAGGCTCGTTGCCAATCGGCTTGTCCTGTGTTTTCTTTATTTCACTAAGTTCCTGCTTCCAGTCGTAGTGGTCGTAATTCTTCACACATTCAAGCAGCTGTTCGAGTATATTCTTTACATCGCCTACAACGGGTATCGTTGCGGCAAGGTTCTTGCCTATTTCCGCAGGGTCAACATCTATATGTATTACCGTTGCACCCTCAAGTCTGCTTATTGCGGTTACCGCTCTGTCGCCTACTCTCGCACCGAGAAGTATCAGCAGGTCGCAGTTGTTGATAGCGTAGTTTGCACTCTTTACGCCGTGCATACCTATCATTCCGTAGAACAAGGGATCGTCCGCAGGAACACTGCTCATACCCATCATTGTGTTAACAACAGGTATATCCGTTACCTGCATAAACTCTCTCAGGAGATTTACCGCACCTGCGGTAAAGATACCTCCGCCCGCACAGATAAGAGGCTTTTTGCTCTTTTCTATGGCGGCAACTGCACGCTTTATCTGCAGCTTGTTTCCCTGAATGCTGGGCTTATATGAGCGTATATCTACTGTTTTCGGATATTCAAAATCTATTACTGCCTTCTGAACGTCAAAAGGCATATCTATAAGCACAGGTCCCGGTCTGCCGGAGCCTGCGATGTAAAATGCGTTTTTGAAGATGACCGGCATTTCCGCAGGGTCTTTGACAAGATAGCTGTGCTTTACGAAAGGCTCAGCCGCACCTGTTATATCTGCTTCCTGGAAAACGTCACGTCCTATCTGTTCACAGCTTACCTGTCCTGTGATAAGCACCATAGGTATGCTGTCCATATGGGCGGTTGCGATTGCCGTGATAAGATTTGTCGCACCCGGTCCCGATGTTGCTATAGCAACGGCAGGCTTTCCGGTCATACGGGCATAACCGCTTGCGGCGTGTCCGCCGTTTACCTCGTGGCGCACAAGCACATGGCGTATATCCGAGCTTATAAGCTCGTCATAAAACGGACATATAGCCGCACCCGGATAACCGAATACAGTAGTTATACCCTCCGCTTCGAGAGCCTTTACCATAGCTCTTGCAACCGTCATTCTTTCTGACGCCATCTATCGACCTACCCCTTTTTAAGTGTTGATGAATATACTGTATTTTTATACAGCAAAACCGCACGGTAATTTTTGTGCTTACAAATAATTATAACCGCTTTACAAATAAAAGTCAAGATTTCTTTGCATATAAATAGTCGCCTTGAGGGTGGTTTTCAGTATATTTTTCACATAAATACCGCTGTCGGTGACGTGATGTATATTTTGCATACGCTTACAGCCGTATTTTTTTGCCGATAAACTTAAATTCAACTGTATATCTGCCGATAAATATACAGAGTAATTTTGCCTGCGGCGGTAAAATGCGGTTCAGGCGGAAAAGAGGCTTTTAATGGCGTTTGAACATCTGTGCGGTCAGGTCATGACCGACAGTAACGGAACGACTTACATAATATCCGATAATTTTTCGGTCATATATCCCGGTGACGCCCACCCCGACGTATACGAGTGGGCTGATATTTCTGCGGTTAAAATCGACAAAAGCAGTATCACTGTCACTACAGGAAAGCAGACATATCACATACCCGACAGGGCGTTTACGGACAGGGCGCAGTTTACAGCGGCAAAAACGCTGATATTGTCGCAGGTATCCGATAAGGAAACAGCCTGTGACGTTAGCGTAGAGGTGCTTCCCGACAAGCGCTTCTATTCAAATTACGATATACCCGATTCAGCTGTTTTTGCAAAAGGCGAATACAATCCCAAAGAGATACGTTCTTCCGTGCTGTCGCTCGTTCTGGGTAAAATGGGCAGACTGCTTTGGTGCATAGGGATACTTGCGTGCGTTGCCACTGCAATTATTTTTCAGATGTATATCGGTTTTGCACAGGATACATGGTGGTATCTGTCCATAGGCACATTCTTCTGCGCCGTAGGTGCGGTAGTGCTGACCTATCTTGTAATGGTGCTTATCGCAAAGATAAAATACTCGGGTCTTATCAGAAGCTGTGCGGATAGCGATGAAACGATAACGTTTGCCGTATGCCCCGCAGGAGTATCCGCCGCAGAGGAGAGCGTATACAGCCCGCACGAGATAATTCGCTTCGGAATGAATGATAATTATATAGAAACCTCGTCAATGTTCATAGTCACAAGAAGTAATGCACCGCTTGTATGGATACCGAAATCGCTTTTCGACGGAGCGGCTCTTGACAGGATAGAACAGTACCTTGCGCTCGGAACGCAGGATAAATAAGCGGAAAGGAGCAGGGGATAATGAGTGAAAGAATACCCGAGGTCGTTTGTGAACGGATAAATATAAACGAAAGCGAAGTGCTTGTGTTCTCGGTCAAAAACGGACTTTCAAAGATAGGCATCTGCAGGATTAATTCCGAATATGATAAATACTGTCTTTATTCTCACGATGAGCCGGTAATGGCAATAAGCGGAGGAATGAATGATGATGACGCAGACAAGGTAATAAGCGAATACGGCAGTGCGTCGGGCGGCTCGATAATTGCCGACAGCATAGACAGAGCGTATGAAAAGCTGGCGGCGGGAGGCTCTCCCGAATATGCCCTTGAGCCGCTTATGAGATTGCTTTCTGACGGACTTTATGCGGTAAGCTATGTTGAAACATATCCCACGGCAGGAGAAAATATGTTTTTCTGGTCGGGATACGGCGTGTCAAAACAGCTCAGAAACAGCAGCAGGAATATCAGATTAATCGGCGATAAGGCGTACAGCGCACCGTTTCTGATTCCTACCGAAAAGCCCTCGTCTTATGACCCCTCGCTGATAAAAAAGGCAAGCGTGAAAGGAACGAGAAACGGAGATCTGTTCGGAATATCCCTTCATTTTTCGGGCCTTTACTCATTACTGCTGAAGGGACATTATGCGGCTTGTGCGGCGGCTATAGAAAACCGACCTTTTTATACGGTACAGATACAGCCGCTTAAAAATATATGGAAGATAACGGACGAAAACGAGGAGATTAAATCCATAGGTTTTTCCTCTGCGTCATTCAGAGTACCGTTTGAATCTCTGACAAAGGAACAGCTGAGAATCGGACTTACCGCAAGAAAATACGTTACACCGGATACCTACGATACGATAAAGCAGAAGCTGGGGATAGTGCCGAAGTCAAGCCAGAAGAGGATACCGAAGCAGCTTGACATATTCTCCGAGCGTTATCCCGATGCGGATATGGTAGCCTGCGCACAAGGCATAGACGAGCTTACAAAGCCTATGCTTGATGCTCTGCTTGCAGGTCAGACCGAGCTTGACGGCAAGGTGATAATTTCGGAAAATTATTATAACAGCGTAACTGCCGCCTGCAACTACCTGCGTTATCACAGCAAGGACGATTTTATTGATTTTGCACTGAACGTTATGCGAAATCCGGAGCTTTCCGCCACCTACGCATACGTTGCCTCCAGTCTTGCAAAGGTGCGTGACGAGCGTGTAAAGCAGTTCTTCACAGAGGTGAAGAATTCGGGCGATGCCGGATATTCAAAGATAATCGGCACGGCACGTTCCTATATCGACAACTATGACAAGTACGAGGAAATTTCATCGGAGGATTTCTTCAACGCACTCCCCGAGCCGAAACAGGAAAGAAAGCGTAAGGAAATAATTCATCTGACCGGCGACACGAAAAGTGAAGACAGGATAAGCTCCGAAACCGCAAAAATGATGGCTGCCCACATAGCCACAATGATGGATAATAAAAGCAAATAAAAACATTACCGCCGTGTACAATTCCGTACACGGCGGTTTGCTGTTGTATGTGCTTTTCCGTACCGCACGGCAAAGCTGCTTAATGATTTTACTTTTCTGTGCGGATTCCGCTGCCGGCCGCAGAAGCACTTGTACAGATCAGGCACAGCGGCTTTTTCAGCTTTTTTCCGCTTATTTTATAGTCTTTATCCAGTTTTCGAGCTTAGCCTTGTCTGTCATCAGCTTTGCGCCGTTGAAATGAAGGTCAAGACCATCTTTTACTGACGCACCTTTACATTCTACGGCAATATCCTTTAGCGTATGACCGAGCCAGCCGCCGTTTGTGGCAAAAGGATATATTGTTTTTCCGGCAAGATTGTTGCTTTCGATAAATGTCTTTACTGCAGGTGCGAATGTGTACCACCATACAGGCGTTCCCAGTATTATAGTGTCGTACTGCGACAGGTCAATGTTTATCGGCTTTATCGGGGGCTTGAAGCCTTTGTTTATTTCGTCCTTGCCTTGTTTTACAACGGCATCGTAATCTCCTTCATAAGCCTTGACTGTATCAATTACAGCCGTATCCGCATTTAGTGCTTCGGCAATATGTAAGGCTATATTTTTTGTGTTTCCCGAATAGGAATAATATATTACGATCGCTTTCATTTTACTTTACCTCCGTATAGATTTTCTTTGCATAGTTGAAAGCTGCCCATGCCTTAGGCCAGCCTGCATAGAATGCAATGTGAGTTATGGCCTCCGCCATTTCTTCCGCAGTAATTCCGTTTTCTTTTGCGTGCATAATGTGGTATTCAAGCGAGCTGTCAAGTATGCCGCTTCCGATAAGAGCGGCTACTGTTACAAGACTTCTGTCACGGGCTGAGAGTTTGTCCTCTCTTGACCAAACTTCACCGAATAATACATCATCGTTTAGCTCTGCAAATTTCGGCGCAAATTCGCCGAGTGCGTTTCTTCCTGCTGTCTGCTTTTTCATAAATAAGATCCTCCTTTATTTAAATTACAGTGCATTGTATTCTTTGTCCGAAACCTGTTCGCACCATTCGTTTGAACATTCCTCGCCGGGCATTTCAATCGCTATATGAGAAAACCAGCTGTCCTTCTTTGCACCGTGCCAGTGCTTTACGCCCTCAGGGATAACGATGACCGTACCGGGTACAAGGCTTACTGCGGTCTTGCCGTATTTCTGATACCAGCCCTCGCCTGCGGTACAGATAAGGAGCTGACCGCCGCCTTTTTTAGCGTGGTGGATATGCCAGTTATTGCGGCATCCCGGCTCAAATGTTACATTTGCGAGGAATAATCCGTCCTCTGCCTTTGTCAGAGGATTCAAAAACGAATCCCCGATAAAATATTTTGCGTAAGCCGTGTTAGCTGTGCCTGTACCGAATACGTTGAGTTTTTCAAATTCTTCTTTGGATGATATTTTCATCTTTAATTCCTCCCGTTTTGGATAATTTATCGTTTTGCGGTTTAATTGTACAACTTGGAGTTAACTCCATGTCAATAGGACACAGAAAACTTTCACCGTAATTTCACAATAGAAATTCTGAGCAATTGCCTATATTCTCCGCCCGCTACGCATTTTTTCTTGACTATAAGCATTAATTAGTGTAAAATAAAATTGTATAACTAAGGCAACACCGCACAATTAACGGCTATCGCCTTTGCCGCACGCTTGCTTGCGTATTTTCCGTCATCTTGCACAAATTTCGCTTGACAGGCGTCAGCCTGCCCACACTCAATTTATACAATCTGACGAAAAATCTGACTGCGCAATCGCACGACAATAATTATGCGGTATTGCCCTAAAAAACGGGAATGAATCCGGAGGGTATAATTTATGCTTTTACATCAGGTAAAGCTGCCGCACTTCAAACATTCCGCCGAAAGCGAAACAGTAAAGCTACCTATGCCCGACAAGGTAGTGATAAGTATGGCTCAGCATCTCGGCGCACCGTGTACCCCGACAGTAAAGGTCGGTGACAAGGTGAAGATAGGCGATGTGATAGGCAGCAGTGAGGCGGCTATGTCCGCACCCGTTCACAGCAGTATATCGGGAACGGTAACGGCAATAACCGATGTCCTGCATATATCGGGCAGAAATATGCAGTCGGTCGTTATTGAGAATGACGGCCTCGAACAGATTAGCGACAGTGTCTGTCCGCCTACTGTAGAAAACAGGGAGCAGTTTTTACAGGCGGTAAGAAACAGCGGCTCCATAGGTCTTGGCGGTGCAGGCTTTCCTACCTCGCTGAAGCTCGGCTTTGACCCGAAAGAAAAACAGCCCGATTTCCTTATTATAAACGGTGCGGAGTGCGAGCCTTACATAACCTCCGACTACCGTTGCTTTATGGAGGAGGGCGAGGACGTTCTTGAGGGCGTGTTGCTTATGCTGAAATATCTCGGTATACCGAAGTGCGTTATCGGCATTGAAAAGAATAAGCCAAAAGCCATCGAGAAAATGACAAGGCTTTGCGAAAAGCACGACAACATCACAGTAAAGGCACTTAAGTCAAGCTATCCGCAGGGTGCTGAGAAAACGCTTATCTTTAGCACGACAGGCAGAGTGGTAAAGGAAGGCACACTGCCACTTGCAAGCGGCTGTATAGTTATCAATTCCTCTACTGCGGCATTTATCGCACAGTACATAAGAACGGGTATGCCGCTCGTAAAAAGAAGAATAACCGTTGACGGAAATATTGTGAAGAAGCCGTCAAACTTCATTGTTCCCGTCGGAATGTCGATAGGCGAGATAGTGTATTACGCAGAGCTTTCCGACAAGCCCGACAGAATAATACTCGGCGGACCTATGATGGGTGCGTGTGCATTCGACCCCGATTATCCGCTTTCCAAAACAAACAACGCAGTGCTTATGTTCGCAGACAGCCCCGTGTATGAGCCGTCAGATTGCATACGCTGCGGCAAGTGCGTAAAAGCCTGCAGTATGAATCTTCTGCCGACAGAGCTTGAACACGCATTTGATATGAGGGACGCAAGGCAACTTGAAAAGCTGAAGGTAAACCTCTGCGTCAATTGCGGCGCTTGCAGCTTTGTCTGTCCGGCAAAGCGTAACCTTGCGGAAAAGAATCAGCTCGCAAAGGCATTTCTGCGTGAGCAGTCAACAAGGAAAGGAAAGTAAGGGTATAATATATGTCTAAACTTATAATAGAGCCGTCACCGCACATAAAGTCGGGTGTTACGACTCAGAAGATAATGCTGAGCGTTATTATAGCACTGCTCCCAGCCCTGTTTGCGTCTGTGTGGATTTTTGGACTCAGAGCGCTCATAATGACAGTAATATGCTGCACGTCCTGCGTGATTTTCGAGTGGGCTTGCAGAAAGATAATGAAAAGAAACAACACGATAAGCGATCTGTCCGCTGTGGTAACAGGTATGCTCCTTGCGTTCAACCTGCCCGTTACATTGCCTTTTTATATGGCGATAATCGGTTGCTTTGTAGCAATAGTAATAGTAAAGCAGTTCTTCGGCGGTATCGGTCAGAACTTTGCAAACCCTGCGATAACAGGCAGAATAGTGCTGATGCTGTCGTTCACGTCCTATATGACGACATGGGCAGAGCCGTTCTATTACCGTAACGCAGGAGAGATAGTAACGACATCGACATCTCTTGTAAGCGAAACGCCCGCTTCGCTTGCCGACCTGTTCTTCGGAACAACAGGCGGCTGCATAGGCGAAACCTGCGCTCTTGCACTGCTTATAGGCGGAATTTTCTTAGTGGCTGTCCGTGTAATATCGCCCGTAACTCCTCTGTGCTTCATCGGTACGGTGTTCGTACTGTCGATATTCTCAACAGGAAGCCTTGAGGGTGCGTTAGCGTCCGTTCTTTCGGGCGGACTTCTGCTCGGTGCAATATTTATGGCTACCGATTATGCGACCACCCCCATCACCACAAAGGGCAGGATAATATTCGGCATCGGCTGCGGACTTGTGACTATGCTCGTACGTTGCTTTGGCAGTATGCCTGAGGGCGTATCGTACTCGATACTGCTTATGAATATCCTCTCTCCGCTTATCGACCGCTTCACAGTGCCGAAGGCATTCGGTGCGGCAAGTGAGCAGAAAGGCGGTAAGAAATGAACGTACTGAAAAAAATCAAGCCCGTGCTTGTATTGTCAATTATCTGTACTCTTATCTGCGCACTGCTGATAGTCACATATAATCTGACTTATGTCGATACATCCGGTGTACTGACAGATAATCTGAAAGCCGGCTGTATCGCCGCAGACGGCGAGGGCGAATATGCGCTTATCACCGATAAGGCGGCGGCAAAGCTGGACGGCGAAGAATTCGGTAATATCTCAAAGATAGTAAAGAACAAGACAAAAGGCACGTTCCTTTTTGAAACCGTTGTTGACGGCTATGCCGCAGACGGTATCGACGCAGTAATAGCGATAGACAAAAACGGCGCAGTAAGCGGTATAAGCATTATCGCACTCGGTGAAACTCCCGGTCTTGGCTCAAAAATAAACGACGATGCATTCCTGCAGAGGTTCTACGGCGTGAAGTCGGATATTTCAATAGTCAAGTCAGAGCCGAAAAACGAAAACGAGGTACAGGGAATTACAGGCTCGACGTTTTCTTCAAAAGGTATGGCGAAGGCTGTAAATCTTGCCGTAAAGGCATACTCGGTAATGGATAAGGAGGTACAGCCGAATGAGTAATCTGAAGGAATTTACCAAAGGACTTATAAAAGAAAATCCGAACATGGTAATGCTGCTCGGTATGTGTCCCACGCTCGCCATTACAACAATGGCGGCAAACGGTGTAGGTATGGGACTTTCCACAACGTTTGTACTTGTATGTTCAAATATAGTTATATCTCTGCTTAAAAAAGTGATTCCCGACACGGTAAGACTTCCTGCATATATAGTTATAGTAGCAGGCTTTGTAACGTTTGTTAGCCTTATATTACAGGCTTTCGCCCCCGATATTTATTCGAGCCTCGGTATGTACCTGAGCCTTATCACAGTTAACTGTATCATTCTCGGCAGAGCGGAAATGTTCGCATCTAAAAACAAGGTCATTCCGTCGATAATGGACGGTCTTGGAATGGGACTCGGCTTTACGCTGACGCTTGTGCTTGTAGGCTCCGTCCGTGAGATATTCGGCTCGGGTCAGTGGTTCGGAATTACCGTAATGCCTGAATTTATAGAGCCTATGACGCTGTTTATTCTCCCTGCAGGCGGATTCTTTGTACTCGGTGCCGTTATAGCCGTTGTAAACCGCCTTATGAAGAAAAAGCCCCGTGAGATCGGCTGTCACAACTGCCCCAACGCAGAGGGCTGCCCCGGTGCCTGCGACAAGGCAAACAGTAACGGAGGTGAGCAGTAATGGAAATCGCAAAAAATCTGATGATAATACTGCTGACAGGCATTCTGACCGAGAACTTCGTATTATCGAAATTCCTCGGTATCTGCCCCTTCTTAGGTGTTTCAAAGAAGCTCGACAGCTCAATAGGCATGGGTGCGGCGGTTACATTCGTAATGGTCTGCGCAAGCCTTGTTACCTATCCTATCTACTACGGTATACTTGTTCCGCTCGGAATAGAGTATATGAATACGATAGCGTTTATCCTTGTAATCGCCGTATTCGTTCAGCTTGTTGAAATGGTGCTGAAAAAATATATGCCGCCGCTTTATAAGTCGCTCGGCGTGTATCTTCCCCTTATCACCACAAACTGTGCCGTACTCGGTGTTACACTGCTCAACCTTACAAAAGACTACGACCTTTTAGAGAGCGTTGTAAACTCGTTCGGTGCGGGTCTTGGCTTTATGATAGCTATGATAATATTCTCAGGTGTACGTTCAAGACTTGAACGCTGTGATATACCTAAGGCACTTCAGGGTGCGCCGATAACGCTTATGGCGGCTTCGATAGTATCGCTTGCGTTTATAGGCTTCGGCGGTGTAGTTGACGGAATTTTCGGCGGTTAAGCGAAAGGAAAGACGATGAAAGAATATATTTTACCTATACTTATATTTCTCGGCTTCGGCGCACTTTCGGGTATATTACTGCTGATAGCGTCAAAGGTGCTGGCTGTAAAGACAGATGAAACCGAGGCAAAGATAACCGAGGCACTTCCCGGTGCAAACTGCGGCGGATGCGGTTATTCGGGCTGTGCAGGCTATGCCGCCGCCGTAGCTCATGACGGCGCTCCGACTAACCTGTGTAAGCCGGGCGGAGCGGATGTTATGAAGAAGATAAACGCAATAATGGGTACCGAGGGCGGAGAATTTATCCGTGAGGTAGCCTATGTGGCCTGCAACGGCTGTGAAAAAGCGACTAAGGACAGATTTACATTCACAGGAACAAAGTCCTGCGCCGCTGTTGAGAAATTCTACAACGGCAAGGGCGAATGCCGCTTCGGCTGTGACGGCTACGGCGACTGCGTAGCGGTTTGCGGTAATGACGCAATTACGATTACTGACGGCGTTGCGGTGGTTGACCCTGCTAAGTGCGGCGGTTGCGGAAAGTGCGTTACCGTCTGTCCGAATCACCTTATATTCCTCCGAAAAGAAACAAGCACAGTTGCTCTGCGTTGCTCGTCAAAGGACAGCGGCAAGGTCACAAGAACGGTATGTACAAACGGCTGTATCGGCTGTAAGATATGCGAGAAAAAATGTCCTCACGGTGCGGTTATCGTTGCAGATAACCACGCTGTTATCGACTATGACAAATGTACCTCGTGCGGCACCTGCGTATCTGCCTGTCCGAGAAAGTGCCTTGTCAATATAACCTGCACACATTCCGAAAAGACAGAGCAGGCGGACAATTAATCCGATTATTTCAGGCAAACGAAAGGAAAACGACAAGAGATGTCAAAAGCAAAGAGAAAGAACAGCTCATACAAGACAGAACCTAAGAAACCCGTGATAAACAGCCGTAGTGACAGAATACGCTATGCAAATCAGAAGCTGTACGATTATCCGCTGTCTGTCACTTGGTTTCGCATATTCAAGACCGTGATAACGGTACTGCAGGCTGTTATGTCGGGCTACTCGGCTATAGTATGCGTTGTGTCGGTATTTGCGTCATTCAGCGATGAAGTGCAGAAACAGGCAAATGCCGCCGCAATACCCGGCTTTATTGCATACAATATCGTAATGTCGGTACTGCTTGCGGCTGTTGTTCCTCTTTGCGTCATAATGTTCAGACAGCTTTCCGAGCTGACGCAGAAATCTTACGGTTTCCTTAAATTTTTCCTCATCTATACCTCGTGTGTAAACGCTGTAAGCACTTCGGCAAGCGAGCTTTTCAGAGTTGCGCTGTTCAGCGGTGTTAAAGACTATGACATCAGCATAACAAATATACTTTTCGCAATTTTCTCAGTAGTATTTATGGCAGTATGGCTCATTCTGAATTTAAGATATTTCAAAAACAGAAGGAGCCTTTTCAGTGATTGAAAGGACGTAACAAAATGGATGAAAACGCAAAAAAGAATGAACGTGAATTAAGAAAATATCGTGCAAAGCTCAGAATGGATTATTATCCGTTGCCGCTCAGGTGGTTTAAATTTTTCCGCTATGTGTCGATGATACTCAATATCATTAACTGCATATCGGGTATAATCAGCTATATTCTTATAGCCGCCACAATTAACAATCCCGAAGCCATCGAAAAGATACAGGCTGCCTTTGCCGAAATGTCCGGAACGTCCGGAATGAATATGGAATTATTCACGGTAATCGCCGTAGCGGATTTTCTGGTAACGGTCTATCTTCTTGTGCTGTGTGTGCTTGTGTTCAAAAGAATGGGTACGCTCGCAGTGTCGGGATATAATCTGATAGTCGCATTTCTGATTTCTGTTCCTGTTATAAACGGCGTGCGACAGCTTATGTCAGGATGCCTTAATGTTATGGTCTATCCGGAGGTTTATACATTCGGCGATACTGTCAGAAATATGATAGTGATGATAGCTTTTTCGGGTGTCGCATCACTGCTTAATTACATTTATTTCAGAAAGCGTAAGAGCCTGTTTACAGACAACCCCGAAATTGACGATATTGAAATCGACAACGGAAGCGTTCAGCTTCAGCACTATGACGAATGCCCGTTCTGCCACGCAAAGATAAACGGCAATTCGTCCTTCTGCGAGCATTGCGGAAGAAATTTCACCGAACCGGCGGATAATGGTGAGGATAATTCCCGGAAGGAATAAAAAATAATGAAAGTTACAGAGTTGTTTTCACTCGGAGCAAATGAAATTAAAAACCGTCTGCCTATGGCAACTGCGGCAAAGTTTTCTACTCAGAAGATAGAGGGCAAAAGCGGAAAAAGCCTGCTCGCCGCCTGCATATCACGGTATAACTGCCGTATCATTCCGATAGCGGCGATCATAATGATAATCTGCACGTTTATGTCGGTTCTGTTTGAAAATGTAATTACCGATGGCGGTTCGGCGGAGATTGCAGGAGAGGTGTTGATACTGTTCACCGCAGTGTGCGGTGTCGGCTTCGGATTTTATTTCAGCGGAAAATACCCGTCATATTATCCTTATGTATTCTGGGGACTTTATCTGATTTCATACTGTATAAAGGTCACCGGCTGTATTTCCGGGGCGACCGGACTTTCACAGACAGCGGTAACAATAATGGTTTTTGCCGCCGTTCCCGTTTTCGCACCTGCCGCATCGGCGTTCTTCCTCGGAATAATCCCCGTGTGGTATACGATACTCTGTAATATAAACAATGTTTCGGGCTATTACCCGTTCACAGTGTGGGGACTTGCCTTGCTCGGCTTTTTCATATCCTGCTCGATGTACAGCCTTTACACCGCCAGAATGATAAATTCAAAGCGTATAAAGGACGACAGAGAGAGGATGAAGATGTCTGCGGTAATGGACAGCCGTACAGACCTCTATAACAGGGCATACGGCATAGAAAAGGCGACTGAGCTTCTCAGAAGCGGCAACAGCATTTCACTTTTACTTGTCGATATAGACAATTTTGCGGAATACAACCGCATTTACGGCAATGAAAAAGCCGATGAAGTGCTTTTTGCCGTAGCCAACTGCGTAAAGATAATATCAAAGCCTAAGACGGATATTATCTGCAGATATGAGGGCGATACTATCCTTGTCTGCCTTACAGTTAAAGCCGATAAGGATGCAATTGTACTCAGCGAGGAGATACGCAGTGCAGTAAGGGATATGAAGATACCGTTCCCCGAGGCAAGCCGTTACCGTAACATAACGGCGACAGTAAGCGCCGCAAGAGGTATGCCCGGCGATACCTATGACGATATATATGTCAGAGCAATGCGCTCCCAGAGCGTTGCAAAACGCATAGGCGGAAACTGCATAGCATTCAAGGAACACACCTTCAGACCCGATGGAGAAAAATAAACACAAAAAACCGATGCTTTTTGGCATCGGTTTTTCCAGTCTGTCGAAAAACCTCTATCGTTATCCAAAAATGGGGTTTGAGGCGTAGCCCCAAGGCAGGTCGCAGGGACGCCAGTCCCCGTATTCACCCCCTTTCCGGGGGAAAGGGGGCAGGGGGATAGGGATAATAAATCAGAAGTTTATTTCAAAAACAGACTTTTTCTACAAACTGAAAAACCGATGCTTTTTGGCATCGGTTTTTTTAATCTCCTGCTTTACAGTACCTTTATAAGATCGTCATAAATCGGCGCATAATGCTCGTCCGTTATGCCGAAATCCATTTCCTTGTACGACCATACCGCACGGGCGATATGAAGCTGTTCAAATGCTTCGTTTATCATTCTGAACCAGTTCAGCGTGCTTTCGGGGTCAGCTCTGTCTATTACGCCGTATTCACCGCAGTAAAGAGGAAGCTCCAGCTTTTCCGCTACCTTTACAGCGTCGGCAAACATCTTTACAAAGAAGCCGCTGTCAATCATACCTGTTATACCGTCAAAATCCGAAATGAAATCCTCACCGAAATATTTTCTGCTGTCTGCAAGAAGCTTTTCGGCTGTAGCAGGGAATTTCGTGCGGTATGACTTATCAAGGCGATCTACCCAGCCGGCACCCTGATGAGTGAAAACAAGCGGATTGTAGCAGTGGAACGTCAGCACTATGTTTTCATCCCAATCAATGTCAAGGAGCGTCAGCCCGTAAATGCTCGAGTTGAAGATACCGCCGATGACTATTTTTGTTTCGGGCGCTATTTTTCTTATCTCCTTTACGGTACGGCTTGCTATCTTGTTCCACGAATCTGTGAAATCTGCGCTTGTGACTTCGTTGAGCAGTTCGAACGCTATATGACTGTCATTTCCGTAACGCCTTGCTATCTCCTGCCACAGATATATAAACTGATCCTGCAGCTTTTCGTTGCCGAAAAATCCGCAATAGCTCGGATCGTCAAAGATATATCCGCAGGTCTTGTGCAGATCTATAACGATATTAAGACCGTGCTTTTTGCACCAGCCGACACAGCTTTCAATGTAAGCCATTCCGCTTTCGATGATTTCGCCGTCATCTGTCTGGATAACATTGTAATCTACAGGCATACGGACGTGATCAAGTCCCATTGTAGCTATCTTTTCAATATCCTTTTCGGTTATGAAGGTGGAATAATGCTCGTCATTGTACTTGCTTCCACACTGCGAGATCCAACCGCCCAGGTCTATACCCTTATAAAATCCGTCAAAATTTCTCATGGTTTTCCTCCTTGTTCTTTTCGGCACCGTACAGGGTCTACCCCTGCAATTTCCCTTGTTTACAGCTTTATTATAACAGCAGGCAGGAAAAATCAATACCTGAATTGTGGCGGATTTTATATATTTGTGTGATTATTTTCTGCCGAGCGCTTTCGCAAGGTCCTTTTCCGGAACGTCGGTCGGCGTGATGTTGTAGTTCTTTACAAGTATATCAAGCACTCCCGGCGAAACAAACGCAGGCAGAGTAGGGCCGAGGAAAATATTCTTTATTCCGAGATATAAAAGCGTCAGCAGTATGCAGACAGCCTTCTGCTCATACCACGACAGAACAAGCGTCAGCGGCAGGTCATTCACCGAACAGCCGAAAGCGTCCGCAAGTGCAAGTGCGATTCTTATAGCGCTGTATGCGTCATTGCATTGTCCGCAGTCGAGTATTCTCGGTATGCCCTCGATCGTACCGAGGTCAAGGTCATTTATACGGTACTTTCCGCAGGCGAGCGTCAGGATAAGTGAATCCGGCGGTGTTGCTTTTGCAAAATCCGTATAGTAGCTTCTGCTCGGACTTGCGCCGTCACAGCCGCCGATAAGGAAGAAGTGCTTTATCTTTCCCTGCTTTACAAGCGCTACTATCTCATCTGCTCTTGACAGTACGGCATTATGCGCAAAGCCCGTCATAACCGTATGACCGCCGTTCATACCCGTCATTTCCTTATCCTCGTCATAGCCGCCGCATTTAAGAGCCTTTGCTATAACAGGCGAAAAATCCTTATCGTCACCGATGTGGACAAGCTCGGGGTAAGATACAACCGATGTTGTGAAAACTCTGTCGCTGTAGCTCTGCCTTACCGGCATAATGCAGTTTGTCGTGAAAAGTATCGGAGCGGGAATATTGTGAAATTCCGACTGCTGATTCTGCCAGCCCGTGCCGAAGTTGCCCTTTAAATGCTTGTACTTTTTGAGTTCGGGATACCCGTGCGCAGGGAGCATTTCACTGTGGGTGTAGATGTTTATACCCTTGCCCTCTGTCTGTTCGAGCAACAGCTTTAAATCATGCAGATCGTGACCGCTGACCACTATAAACGGACCTTTTTCTATCGTCAAAGGAACGACAGTCGGCACGGGATTACCGTAGCTCTCCGTGTTTGCACTGTCAAGAAGCGCCATGCACCTGAAATTCACTTCGCCTGTTTTAAGCACAAGCCCTAACAGCTTGTCCGGATCGCTTTCGCCCTCGATTGCCCTTAGTGCCGTGTAGAAGAAGGAATTTACCTCGCTGTCGGCTTTACCGAGTGCAAGAGCGTGATACGCATACGCCGCCATGCCCTTGATGCCGAACAGAATAAGCGATTTCAGCGAGCGAATATCATCGCTTGCTTCCCATAGCCTTGAAAGCTCATAGTTGTCAACCTTGCTCTTGCATATTTTTCGTTTCTCATCCTCGACCTCTGCTGTCAGTTCATTTACAGTTTTTGTATTGAAGCTGACATTGGTGATAGTCGTGAAAAGTCCTTTCAAAACAAGGCGGTCTGTGCTGTCCGTAGGAGTACCGCACTCCGCCGCTTTTGCAAGACCTATAAGTGCACCTATAAGCTCGTCCTGTGCTTTTGCGGTATCGCTTTTTTTACCGCATACGCCTGCTTTTCCGTTGCATTTTTCGTTGTGTGCCGTCTGCTGGCACTGAAAACAAAACATTTCGTCCATAAAAATTACCTCCTTGTCCTATTCTGCGATAATTGAGGAAGAATATACACCGATAAGATATTCTTGACATGGCAGACAAAGAGTTCTATAATAGTTAATGTCGGTTATATAATGCTAACGGATAATTCCCCGCAAAATGCAGAGAATATCGGGAAAACCGCAAACCGACGGAGGTTACAGATGGATAAAAATATGTTAAGTGAATATGCAAAATTGATGGTAAAGGTCGGCGCAAACGTTCAGAAAGGGCAGAAGGTACGCCTCTACGCAGAGGTTGACCAATACGAGCTTGCTACCCTTGTTGCGAAGGAGTGCTACAATGCAGGTGCAAGCTATGTCGAGATGTTCTGGAGCTGCGGCGCTGTCGAAAGGCTTCATTACGAAAACGCTTCGGTAGAAACGCTTGGTACTGTTCTTAGCTGGGAAGAAGAAAGGCAGAAGCAGATGGTTAAGGACCTGCCTGCAAGGATTTTTATAGAATCTGCCGATCCCGATGAGCTGAGCGGTATTCCTGCGGATGTAATTTCAACGGTCGGCAGGATGCGTTCAAAGGTGCTCAAGAAGTACCGTGACAAGATAGACGGCAAGCACCAGTGGCTGATAGTTGCTGCCGCTTCGCCCAAATGGGCAAAGAAGGTGTTCCCGGACGATGACAGCGATACCGCAGTGGAAAAACTCTGGAACGCAATTTTCTCCTGCGTTTATCTTGACGGCAATAAAAACTGGGAGCAGGTGTGGAAACAGCATACCGATACTATGAGGGAAAAAGCCGATTGGCTCAACAGCAAGCGCTTTAAATCCCTCAGATACAGTAGCAGTAACGGCACAGATTTCACCGTACAGCTTATTCCCGGGGCAAAGTGGTGCGGTGCGGCTGACATAAACCGTGTAAACGGAGCGGCTTACGTTCCGAATATGCCGACAGAAGAAGTGTTCATAAGTCCGATGAAGGGAAAGTGCGAGGGCAGACTTGTCGCTACGAAGCCTCTGAGCTGGTCGGGCAATTTGATAGACGGCTTTGAGGTGAAATTCACAAACGGCAGGGTATCCGGCTGTAAAGCAAAGCAGGGCGAGGAAATACTGAAGAAGATGTTCGCTATGGATAGTGGCGCTTCAATGCTGGGCGAGGTAGCGCTCGTGCCTAAGGAATCCCCGATAAACCGTTCCGGACTTCTGTTTATGAATACCCTCTTTGATGAAAATGCCTGCTGTCACGTTGCGGTAGGCGAGGGCTTCCAGGAGGTTATCGAGGGAGCTGAAAATATGACTCTTGACGAAATTCACGCTCTTGGCGTAAACGATTCTATAATACACGTTGACTTTATGATAGGCTCTGATGACCTTGATATAACAGGAATTTGCGAGGACGGCACAGAGATACCCGTGTTCAGAAACGGAACGTGGGCGTGAACGTGAAATGATAAACCCTCAGTATATGATTTGTCGAATTTATTGAATTTCCTAATTGCATTGCGTTAGTATTGCATTGCTGTCAAAAATATGCTAAAATATAAGCGTAGATAATTTCCAAAACGGTAAAGGACCGATCAGTAATGACAATAGCGATATGCGATGACAGTGTAATAGACTGCTTACTGTCTAAATTTCTGATAAGTGAATATTTCAAAAAGCACAGAAAGACGTGCGACATAGTCACCTATGAAACAGGCGCAAAGCTGATTTCCGACTTTGAGGACGGAGCGGTTTTCGACATTGTTTTTATGGATATATATGTCGGGGAGGAGCTGGGCATAGATATTGCAGGAAGGCTCAGAAATGAAGGCTACGATAACCTGCTGATATTTTCGACTATTACTCCCGAATACGCAATAGCGAGCTACAGCGTCAAGGCAAACGGGTATATTCTGAAGCCCTTCAGCACCGAAAGAATAGAAAGCGTTCTTGACAGAGTGCTTGAGCATTATGTGAAGGACTATATCAGGATAAAAGTACGCAACAGCTATGTCAATATTATGTACAGCGACATTATCTATATCGAAAGCTGCAATAACCGCTGTATACTTCACACTGCCGATGAGGAATATCCGCTTTATATGAAGCTCGATGATATAGAACAGCAGATTGCCGATGAAAAGTCACGCTTTCTCAGATGCCACAGGAGCTATATCGTCAATATGGATCACATCACAGCGGTTGATGAACAGTTCAGATTGGATAACGGCGACAGCGCACTGATACGGAGCAGAAGCAGAGCGCAGATCAAAAAGACTTATCTCGCATACTCGCAGTCGGGTAAAGTAAAGCATAAAAAGCAATAAGCATCCGGATAAAACCGGATGCTTCAGTCTGTCGAAAAACCTATATCGTTGATAAAAATAGGGTCGCAGGGGCGGAGCCCCCGTACAGGTCGTCAGCCATTTGTGCCACTGCATCGTGCAGTGGCTTTGTGTGGCTGACTGCAAGCATCCTTGCTTGGACTAGGGGCGGTAGCCCCAGTAATATAGCCCCTTCCCACGGGGAAGGGGTTTGGGGTTTCGGCAAGGATGCCGAGATAGAACGCCCAAAGGCTTTGCAGGACGCAAAGCCCACAAAGCGTTCTTATAGGGATAGAGAATTTGCTCTATTTTTTATAAAAACATACTTTTTCTACAATCTGAAGCTCCCGGACAAAACCGGATGTTTTGCTTATATATTCTCTCTTATAAACTCCGAGATCAAACGGTATACATTTTCCCTCTGCACTTCCTGCAGTATACTGTGACGCATTCCGTCAAATATTTCAAGTCTGACATCAAAGCCGTTTTCGATAAGAAGACCGGCTTTTTCTTTCGCATAAGCGCCTTTATCGCCCACCATATCCTGTGTTCCGCTCATTAAAAGAACAGGCGGTTTCGGTGAAACATTCTTAAGATAATCCTTGCGCTGTACTTCGCTCGCAAGCTGTAAAAAGCTCCTGTAGAAGCGACAGCTGTACATTTTGTTGGTATACGGGAGAGTTTCATAATATAAAGCACGCTCAAGGTCTGATGTTACCCAGGATACCGTGCATTTTTCCGGAAAAGGCTCCGCAACCTTTCCGAACAGCTTCAGGAATACGTCCATACTCGGAGCATCTGCGCCTTTTTCGGAAATTTCCGCTTCTATGTCCGACAAAAGCACTTTCGTATCATGTATATACGGACAGCCCGTAAGTATAACTCCGCTGTAAAGCGAGCTATCGCAGTGGCAAATAACATATTGAGCCATCTGTGCGCCAAGGCTGTGACCGAGCAGAAACAGCGGTGTGTCACTTTCCGAGTGAACGTATGATGAAAAATCACCGCATTCCTTAGCTGCGGTCTGAACGATATTGTCTATATCCGCAGGCAGTGCCGTCCTTCCGTGTTCACGGTATTCGCAAAGATATACCGAAACCCCTTTAGCGGTAATATATTCTGCAAACTGCTCGTAGTATTCCGACATTTCGCCAAGCCCGTGAATTATCTGTATTTTTGCCCTTTCATTATCGGAAAGCCATTTTTTGCAGTGCATTCCCTTGTATTCAAATTCCTGTGCAGTCATAAAATTCTCCGTAAAAACAAAGCAGGCATTTTCAGCCTGCTTTGTTTGCTATTTCTGTTATTCTTCCATAGGCCCATCAAGATGAATCTGACCGTCCTCACGCAGATGGAACTGCTTGACCATCTTCTGAAGCTCTTTCGCCTGAGCGGCTGTAAGTGCGCTTGCACTTGCACTTTCCTCAGCTGTTGCGGCATTGTTCTGAACTACCGCTGAAATCTGGCTTACGCTTGAAAGCACCTGGTCAACCATAGTTGCCTGCTGTGCCGAGCCGTCTGATATTTCGTTGATAAGTGTATTTGCGTTGCTGAAACGCTCCATAACGCTTTCGATAGTCTGTGCAGTTGAATCTGCGATTGCCGTACCGTTTGAAACAGCCTCTATAGTGCTGCCGATAAGCTCGCTTGTTGTCTGTGCGGCTTCTGCAGACTTGCTCGCAAGGTTTCTTACCTCGTCTGCAACAACGGCGAATCCCTTGCCTGCTTCACCTGCTCTTGCGGCCTCTACAGCGGCATTAAGGGCAAGTATATTTGTCTGGAATGCGATGTTGTCGATAGTGTTGATAATCTTCTCAATCTCGGCTGATTTTTCGTCTATAATCTTCATAGCGGCAAGCATCTTCTGCATTTCTGCGTTGCCTTCCTTAAGGTCGGTGGTTGCCGTATCTGAAATTTCGCTTACATTCTTTGCGTTTTCGGCATTCTTGTTTACTTTGCCTGAAATATCCTGCACATAGTCTGACAACTCACGGATGGATGCTTCCTGTTCGCTTGTACCCTGTGCAAGTGCCTGTGAACCGCTTGATACCTGCTCGGAGGCATCGTATAGCATAGTTCCTGCCTTCTGTATTCTTGAAAACGAGTCATTAAGATTTACAAGTATCTGCTCAAATGCCGACTTTATGGGAGCAAATTCTCCCTTGTAATCATAGTTAATGGTAAAGCTGATGTTGCCGTATGACATCTGAGTCAGCAGATATGTAAGCTCATCGATCATTTTCTTCAGATACCACTTTGCAGTATTGAGCGAGCCTGCGAGCTTTCCTATATCGCTGTCGTTTATCTTGACGTCAAATTCAGCGGAAAGAATACCCTCTGAGAAGTTATTAAGTTCGTTGCTGATTTTTCTGATAGGCTTTACTATTGCTTTTTTTACATAAATGCAAAGCAGGATAAATGCCGCAGTAACGATAATCGAAATGCCCTCGGTAATCAGTGACAGCATTATCGAAGAATGATAAACAGGGTCGTCGTGACCTACCATTGTCAGAATGTTGACAGTGCATACAGCAATGGTAGCCAGCATCATTATACAGCAGACAACGCATAAAAATGTTATTACAACTACCTGGCTCTGCACTTTATTTTTTAGCCAGTCTTTATTTTTTTTCATAAGGAACACCTCTTGAACTTACATTTTGATAATCTGATTTTATCACAAATGCTGTAATAAGTCAAGAAGTAAAGCGGTGTGTTTGGTGCAATACACCAAAAAAACATTAATAAATGTACAAGTTGCACGAAAGCCGCCATGATATAATCATAGCGGCTCAAACTGTTTTGTTTGTTAAACCTTTGCGGTAAACAAACGTCTGCAATATTTGTTGTCCAGTCCGTGATACAGGAGCAGACCGAGAACTCCGCAGCAGATGACCTCACCTGCACATACCGTCAGCGCCGAGAACCATAATGCGTCCGGCACGCCGTAAGCATAGGTCAGTACAAGCGGTACTATAACAGTATTGGCAATTATGGGCGGAAGGGGGTACAGTATCCTGTGATGCTTTCTCAGAAGATATGTGCCAACCGCTCCTATGAGTGTGGCAAGGCTTCCGAAGATAACATCCCATATTACAGCACCGGTCAGTATGTTGGAGATGATACAGCCTACAACCAGTCCCGGAATTGCCGCCGGAGTAAACACCGGCAGGATCGTGAGCGCCTCGGAAAGACGCACCTGAATTACGCCGTTTGTAAGCCCCAGCAGGCTGACAATATAGGTCAGCACTACATAGATTGCGGCGATAACGGCTCCCTGTGTGATAAACAGGACTTTTTTGTTTCGCATATTGAATTGTCCTTTCGTAGTTTTGATTTATCCGTCTTCTGACGGAAAGTGAGGATATTGCGAACTCACAAAAAATGATTTTAGCACAGTTAAAGTGCTTTGTCAAGCTTATTTTTGCGTTTCTTCAGCCGCCCCTGCAGATTCTCTTATGTCATCGGGTACGTTTTGAAATATCGGGCGGAACATGGATATATACAGCTTCATATTATCTGTATCCGCTTTCGACACCGGGACAGTCTTTTCTTATCGCATAGCAATCCCGAAAGGGCAAATCGGTTTATTCTATATTTTACTGCCTTATATAAATACCTTGATCCTCGATATAATCCTCAAGCTCCTGCTTCATATCCCATATAGCCTCCTCTTTGTCGGCAGACTGTCTGTAGTCGCCTTTATCATTGGGCTGTACGGGAGCTTTTTCCTTTTCGTCTGTCATATTTATCATATCCTTTCGGCGTATTTTCTGCTATTTACATTTTATCACAATCTGCAGCACAGTTCAATATGCTGTGGCACAAAACGTCAGTGATAACGGAAGTTGACATATTCTTTTAAATGAGTATAATATTTATTGATGAAGAAAGGAAGTTTAACTTGAGCGTAGATATAAAAGAGAAAAAGAAATCCGGAACGATCCTTATGACAGAGGGCTCTATCTGGAAGAAGCTGCTTATATTTTCCGTGCCGCTGATACTGGGCAACCTCTTACAGCAGTTATACAGCACGGTCGATTCTATAATAGTAGGAAACTGCGTGGGCAAGGAGGCTCTGGCGGCGGTAGGCTCAACCGGCTCTATCGTCAGTCTGCTGATAGCGTTCAGCCAGGGCGCATCGGTCGGCGCAGGCGTTATTATATCGCAGTACATGGGTGCAAAGCGTAAGGACGATGTGAAAAGAGCGGTACATACGGCTATGGCAATCGCAGTTATAATCGGCCTTTTGCTGACGGTTGCGGGCGTATTTATGAGCAGACTGTTCCTCATATGGATGCAGACGCCGGATAATATCCTTGACGGCGCATCGCTCTATTTGCAGATATACTGCGGCGGATTGCTGTTCAACGTGCTTTATAATATGTGTGCGGGAATATTCAATGCGGCTGGAAATTCAAAAAGACCGCTGTTATATCTCGGTGCGGCGTCAGTTGTCAATATAGCGCTCGACCTTATACTGATACAAGGTTTCGGTATGGGCGTAGAGGGTGCGGCGATAGCAACCGATGCGAGCCAGCTTGTTTCCTGCGTTATGGCTATAATCTATATGGTGAGGGTAAATGCGGATTATAAGCTGTTTATCCGTCAGATAAAGGTACACAGGGATATGGCGATAAGGATAATAAAGATAGGTCTGCCTACAGGCATTCAGAATATGGTCATCTCCTTTTCAAACGTGCTTGTACAGGCAAGCGTCAACAGCTTCGGCTCGGATGCGGTAGCAGGCTTCGGCGCATATCTTAAGGTGGACGGCTTCAACATCCTGCCGGTGCTTAGTATAAGTATGGCGGTGACTACCTTTGTCGGTCAGAACTACGGTGCGAATAAGCCCGAACGTGTTAAAAAGGGTATGTGGACAGCACTCGGTATGGGCGTTGTTTATACTGTCATAACAGGCATCCTGCTGCTTGTGTTTGCCGACCCGATTTTAAGGCTTTTCACAAACGATGACGCAGTAGCCGCCTGCGGCGAAACCGCAATGAAATACTTCTGTCCGTTCTATTTCCTGCTTGCAATAATGAATGTGCTTGCGGGGGCTGTAAGAGGCACGGGCAAGAGCATTCCTCCGATGCTGATATTACTGTTCGCAATGTGCATTTTCAGAATATTCTGGATATGGCTCGTAGTGCCGCTTTTCCCGACTATTGACGGCGTTTATCTGCTGTACCCTGTTTCGTGGGTAATAGGCGTTGTGCTTATGGCACTGTATACCTGGAAGGGTAAATGGATGCCGAAAATCGAGTAAATATCCGACTTGAAATGAATACGGAATAACGCAGATATGCTTAAAAACGGCACTGCGTTATTTTAATAAATTGCACAAAATGCTATTGACGAAAACGATTACATATGCTATGATGGTGATAAATGTATATTGCGGTTTGCGTAAAAAGCCGACAACTGCAAGACGGAGGAGAACGTGGAAAATAAGTATAGATTCAGGGATAGCTCACTGTCGTTTGACGAGCGAGTAAAGGACCTTTTATCAAGGCTGACAATCAAGGAAAAGGCAGGACTTATGTCAAGTCATATGGCGGCTGTGCCTCGCCTTGATATAGGCGAGTGGTATGTCGGTGCGGAGGTTGCCAGGGGATATGTTTCAAGAAACCCCGATGAGCCTACGACCGTATTCCCCCAGCCAATCGGGCTTTCGGGAACGTTTGACACGGAGCTTATGGAAAAGGCGGGACTTGCGGCAGGCAAGGAGGCACGGGTGCTGAATAAACGCCACCCGAGCGGCCATCTGATGCTGTGGGGACCTACCGTTGACCTGTGCAGAAATCCGCTCTGGGGCAGAAACGAGGAGGGCTACGGAGAGGACCCGTTCCTGACCGGAGAAATGTCGGCGGCGTACACAAAAGGGCTTGCAAACAGGCACGGGGAGTACCTTCAGGCCATCCCGACGCTGAAGCATTTCTGCGCCAACAATACCGAAAACGAGCGTGGAACTGCCTCGTCCGATGTCGATATGAGGACGCTCAACGAGTATTACTATGCGGCATTTGAACGCCCGATAACCTGCGGCGGAGCATACTCTGTAATGGTGGCATATAACGAGCTTTCGGGTGTCCCGTCGATTATAAATCCGGATATACAGAAAGTCCTCAAAGACAGATGGGGACTGGGATTCGTGGTAACTGACGGCGGCGATTTCTCGCAGAATGTAACGTTCCACAAATACAGCGAATCCCACGCAGAAACGTTAGCCCTTGCGATAAAGAACGGTACGGACGTTATGACCGACTGCGAGGACGTGGTCGAAGCGGCGGTGTTTGAGGCATTAAACAGCGGACTTGTGTCGGAAAAGGATATAGACAAAGCGCTGTATAACAGCCTGCTTGCAAGGTTCAGACTTGGTGAATTTGACGAAAAACATCCATTCTCAGATGTGTGCGAGATGATGATTGACAATGAGGAGCATAAGTGCCTCAATCGCAGAGCAGCACTGGAACAGATGGTATTACTACGCAATAGCGACATACTGCCGATTTATGATGAATGTAGCGTGGCTGTAGTCGGTATGAACGGTAATTGCAATCTTATGGATTGGTATACAGGTTATTCGTCATATAATACAACAATATTCGATGGAATAAAAGAAAGATACGGAAAAGCAGAATATGATAATGCCTGCGATCATATAGTAATAAAATCAAAGCTGACCGGAAAATATCTCGGCGTTGCCGATGATGATACGGTGAGTGCGATTTACGAAAAGGAAGATCCGAGGGCGCTTTTTGAAAAGGCAGAATACGGCCACGATGAAACAACGTACCGTTCGCTTTACAACAACAAATACATAACGGAAAACACCTGTAAGTGCGACAGCGAAAGCACTTACCGCTGGTTCTCGCAGGAAATAATGAAACCGCAGAAACACGGAGATGAGGTACTGTACCGCACCTATTTCGGCAAGGCTCTGGGTATTGACGAAAAGGGAAAGCTGACGCTTGTAAGGCAGTACGGGTTGACCGATGACAAGCTGTTTTGCGAGGAGGTCATATCAGACGGTATCAAGCGTGCCGCAGAGCTTGCGAAAAAAGCCGATGCGGTTATAGTCTGCATCGGCAACGATCCGATGATAGTAGCCCGTGAAATGTACGACCGTAAGACGCTGTCACTGCCCGCACATGATTCTGCGCTTGCCAAAGCGGTTTACAGCGCCAACAACAAATGCGTAATGGCGGTGGTGTCAAGCTATCCGTTCTCGATATGCGAGGAGCAGGAATATATGCCGGCTATAATCTATACCACTCACGCAGGTCCGGAGCTTGGAAACGCTTTCGCCGATGTGATAAGCGGCAAATATTCTCCTGCCGGCAGACTGGCACAGACGTGGTATAAAAGTGAATATGAGCTTGCTCCGATAGAATGCTACGATATTATCGAAAATGATATGACATATCTTTACTACAGGGGAAAACCGCTCTATCCGTTCGGATACGGGCTTAGCTACGCAAAGTTTGAATATTCGGACTTTGACGTAAAGGAAAACGGAGATGTTATAAGCGTTTCGCTTGATGTCACAAATGTTTCCGAAACGGACAGTGACGAGGTAGTGCAGATATATTTCCGTATGGAAAATCCGTCGGTAAAGCGTCCGCTAAGACAGCTTGTGGCTTTTGCCCGTGAGCGTATCGAGGGTGGCAGTAAAAGGCATTTTAAATTTGATATAAAAAAGTCGGAGCTGAGATTCTACGATGTCAGCCGTGAATGTTTTGCCGTAGAGCAGGGCAGATATACCTTTATGGCGGGTGCGTCAAGCGAGGATATAAGGCTTACAAAAACAATCGACGTAAGCGGTGAAATAATACCTCCGAGAGAGCTTTGCAAGGGCGTCAAGGCAAAGAATTACGACGGCAAATGCGGGGCGAAAATGAAATACAGCAAAAAGTTAGAACAGCACTATATGCTCGGCGGCGGACTTATCTACAACAACTGTGTGCTTGGTGAAGCCGACAGTATAGAGATAGTGTGCGGAAGCCGTGTCAATACGGGCAAAATAACCGTGCGTTACGGCGGAGAGACGTTATGCGAGGCTGAGGTAAAGCCAACGGTAGATGTTACTGAATTTGAAACGGTGACGGCACAGTTTGACAAGGCTGTGCTTGCCGGAATCGACAGGGAGAAGCCTGCTGTGTTTGAGCTGTGGGTGCCGGAACAGATATATATTCTCGGCTTCAGGACTTATTGATATTTTCAATCTGCAGTGATGCTAAAGGACGGTGAAGGCGGTTTATCCGCCTTAGCCGTCCGTTTTTTATGGTACGGGGTATTACAGTGCTGTATGATAGGGTTGGGTGTTTGGCGGCATCAAGACCGTAAAAATATATTGTTGACAAGGCGGAGAACATATGATAATATATTATTAGATTTCTAACAGTTTAAATGCAAATTTAAAATATTCCGGGAGGTACGAATGGGAAATTCACTTCATCACTTGCTTATGACAAACCACACCGCTTTTCGCAAGCGGATTTTTTCCGCCCTGAAAAACGAGGGGCTGACTTCGGGACAGCCGAAGGTGCTTGAATATCTTGCGGAGCATGACGGAGCGATGCAGAAGGATATTGCCGCCGCCTGCAGAATTGAGCCTGCAACGATGACTTCATTGCTTTGCGGCATGGAGAAAAAGGGCCTGATAACACGGTCAGCGCCTGACAGACGCTCGCTCAGCGTATATCTCACAGAGAAGGGAAGAATGCTCATTCCGCTTATCAAAGAGGAATTTTCAAGGATAGAGGACAGGGCTACCTGCGGATTTTCCGATGAAGAACGTGAACTGCTTATTTCGCTGTTGTCAAGGATGCGTGAAAATCTTGATTGAATCAAAGAACGAAGGAAAGACAAAAATGTCAAAGAAAGAAACCGCAAAAAGATATGTTTTATTTATAATAAGCCTGTTTTTCTCCGCACTGGGAGTGGCTTTTACAAAGCACGGGGAGCTTGGCGTATCTCCGATCTCGTCCGTTGCGAATGTGCTTAGCTGTACAAAGGGAGGTTTCTCGCTCGGAGTATGGCTTATAATCTGGAACTGCATATTGATACTCGGTCAGATACTTATACTAAGAAAGAAATTTCAACTGATACAGCTTTTACAGATCCCGCTGTCGTTCCTGTTCGGATATTTTACCGATTTCGGTCTGTGGCTTGTCGGGTTTATTCCTATGGAAAGCTACATAATGCGCCTTGTGATGGTAGTTGTCGGAATAGTGATACTGGGTTTCGGCGTGTCGCTGTCGGTTTCGGCAAATGTTATAATGAACTCGGGAGAGGCTTTTGTAAAGGCAATAGCAGACACGGCAAACAAGAATTTCGGTAATGTAAAGATAGCTTTTGATGTAAGCTGTGTGGTGCTTGCGGTGATTCTGTCGCTGTTGCTGTTTGATTTCACGATAGTCGGAACAAGGGAGGGTACTGTTATTTCGGCGCTTTGTACCGGTCTTGCGGTGAAGCTGTTCCAAAGGCTGACGAATGAGCCGGTGAACAGACTTGTGAGTGATTGACGTATTGTGTAAAAGGACAGACGTGGGGCGAGCAAAGCAAGGATGCCTTAGCGTGTGTGTCCAAGGGCTTTGCAAGGACGCAAAGCCAACCAAGCACACACAGACCCTCGCCATACGAAAAGCAAGTGGGATAGTGCGGTTTTTGAAAGGTTGGTGCGGAGCGAGGGATGGTGCGAAAAAGGCGGTCACGGTGGGTGTTGCCGCCGCAGTTAAACATTCTTGCATTACTTTTAACGAGTGCAGAAAATTGAATATATAGAATCCGCTGTTTACTTAAATGGCGGATTTTTGTGTATGGTGAGTTTGTAGGGGAGTGGGCTTGCCCCTCCCGAAACATCATTGCAATTATCAAAAATAAAGTTGATAGATTAAAATGAAAAATTAATTACAATCCGCTATTGATGATTGATAGATTAAAAACGCTGAGAAAATCAATAACTACGATGCAACGGGAGGGGCAAGCCCCTCGCCCTACGAAAAGTGGGTGGGATAGTGCGGTTTTTGAAAGGTTGGTGCGGAGCGAAAGGTTGGTGTGACAATTCCTCCGGTAGTCGCCCGAATTTTTTCGGGCGACAGCACCTTGCCTTTGACAAGGGAGGCGAGTTTAATGCGGGGCGAGGGATTATTGTTCTTTTGCAATGGTTGTGGGGATGGAGAGGGTCGATGCAACTGAGGCAATCCCTCCGGTAGTCGCCCGAATTCTTTTTGGCGACAGCACCTCACCTTTGACAAGGGACGGGCATGGATGCCCGAAGTTGAACGCCCAGAGTTTCGCAAGGATGCGAAACCAACAGAGCGTTCATATGGCAAGAGTGTTGGCGGTTTTCGAGGGATAGTGCGGTTTTGGAAGGGTTGGTGCGGAGCGAGGGTAGCTAACGACAAGAATATAAAAAAGCGGTCACAGCATATCACTGTAACCGCTTTTATTGATTATTGCTTTGTGTAACTTCCGCCGTTTCGCCGTCCTTTAAAGATATGCAGCGCTATTAAAGGCGGAATTTGGGGCGGCACATTGCCGCAGACGGAATTTGGGGCGGCACATTGCCGCAGGCGGAATTTGGGGCGGCACATTGCCGCAGGCGGAATTTGGGGCGGCACATTGCCGCAGGCAGAATTTGAAGTGCCGCATCGGCATCAACCTTCGTATTCGGAGAATTTGGGAGCGTTGGCTATTACGTCGGCTTCAAGAGCCTGCGGTAATTGCTCGTAGTGGTCGAACTGAGCAGTGAAATGACCTAAGCCTCTGGTTATCTGACGGACAACGGTTGCAAGGTCGGTTATCTCGGACTGGGGCATCTGAGCGTCAAGCTCGGTCATACCCTGTTCTTCCTCGCTGGGATTCATACCGAGAACAGTGCCTCTGCGCTTGTTGATGACCGTCATTATATCGCCTGTGCTTGCATCGTCAAGAATTACCTTTACAAGACAGATAGGCTCAAGCAGACAGGGCTGTGCCTGTGCAAGACCCTGCTTGTATGCGATATGAGCCGCCATTTTGAACGCCTGCTCGGAGCTGTCTACAGGGTGGTATGAGCCGTCAAGCAGAGTAGCCTTTAAATTAACGACAGGATAGCCTGCCAGTACACCGTGTGCTGTCGATTCTACAAGACCCTTTTCAACGGCAGGGAAATAGTTCTTCGGAACGCTTCCGCCGAAAACCTTTTCCTCAAATACAAGAGCATCGCTGTCGCAAGGCTCGAATTCAATCTTTACATGGCCGTACTGACCGTGACCGCCCGACTGCTTCTTGTGTTTGCCTTCAGCCTGTACTTTTTTGCGGATAGATTCACGGTAGGCGATTATCGGGTCGGAAACTATTACATCCACACCGAATTTTGCCTTCATCTTTGAAATTGCGGCATCAAGGTGCTGTTCGCCAAGACCGCCTAATATACGCTGATGCGTTTCGTGGTTGTGGTCGTAGCTTAATGTCTTGTCTTCCTCAACCATACGCTTTATCGCATTGCTTATCTTGCCCTCGTCATTCTTATCCTTTGCGGAGATAGCCTTGAAGAAGCAGGGAACGGGGTATTTTTCTGCGGCGAATACCGTTTCATCGCCTGACGCAGTGAGCGTATCGCCCGTGTTTGCACTGAGCTTTGTTGCGGCTACTATGTCGCCTGCGTAGGCTTCAATCATATCCTCTGTTTTCTTGCCCTGCATACTCAGGAGCTTACCGGGCTTTTCAAGATTGCCTGTTGTGCGGTTAACTACTTCAGTTCCTGCGGCAAGAGTACCGTTGACTATCTTTATATAGCTGAGCTTGCCGACAAAGGGGTCGGCTACTGTCTTGAACACCTTTGCTTCAAGCGTGTCACGGCTCGCATACTGTACTTTTGAGCCGTCGTCGCAAAGCTCGCCGCCTGTTTCATCGGGGCTTGGGAGCATATATATTATAGTGTTGAGCATCATATCAATGCCTGCGAGAGTGTCGCCCGAACAGCATACAACAGGTGTGATGTAACCCTTGTGTATACCGTCGTGAAGTCCCTTTACTATCTCGGCCTCGGTGAAATCCTCGCCCTCGTTTTCAAAGTAGCGCATCATAAGCTCTTCGTCCGTTTCGGCTACAGCCTCAGCCATTGCGGCACGCAGACCTTTCAGACGGTTTTCCGACGCAGGCATGGGTACTTCGGTAGGTACGCCGTTGTCATAAGTATATGCCTTCATTTCAAGCAGGTTTATGTAGCTTTCAACGGTGCCGTACTTGTCAAAGGGAACTACTATGGGGCATATGGACGGACCGAACTGCGTCTTAAGCTCCTCAAGGCACTTGTAGAAGTTGCTGTTTTCTTCTTCCATACGGGTGACAACGAACATTGTCGCCTTTCCGTGCTTTATCGCCTCTCTGTAAGCCTTTATGGTGCCGACCTGAACGCCGTCCTTTGCGGGAAGCGCTATTACAACGCTTTCTGCGGCACTGATTCCTTCGTAAAGTCCTGCGGCAAAATCAAACTGACCGGGAGTATCGAGAATATTTATTTTAACGTCTTTCCACTGGCAGTAAGCAAGCGAAGTACCGAGCGAGATCTTTCTCTTTATCTCTTCGGGATCATAGTCGCAGACGCTGTTGCCGTCCGATACTTTGCCCATTCTCTCAATCTCGCCGCACTTGTAGAGCAGGCCTTCCGCTACGGATGTTTTACCGCTGCCGCCGTGTCCTGCGAGGGCTATGTTTCGTATGTTTTTGCAAGTGTAAGTTTTCATGGTTTTATCCTTTTATCCTTTCATCAAAAATTCGGATAAATACATTATATACGGATTTTGGAAAAATTACAAGAGATTTTTCGTGAAAAATGAAATACGGGTGTAGAAATGTCATTGCGAAAATTGTGCAATTTGTACAACTGTATGCTTTAGACCGATATTAAAACGTGTCTTGTCGGAAAAAATCGCTTTAAACTGTTGACAAATTCGGAAATGTATGTTATTATACAACTGTATCAACATAGATAGTACAGTTAAGGAGAAAGGCGGTGTGATATGTTTTCTTTAAGATTGCAGGGCGGCATTCCTTTGTCCGAGCAGCTTGAGGCGAGAATAGCGGAGCTGATAATCAGCGGTGAAATGGCTGAAAACGAAAAGCTGCCTGCTGTGCGTGAGGTCGCAAAGGCGCTTACTATCAATCCGAACACGGTGCAGAAAACCTACAGACAGCTTGAACAGAGAGGGCTTATATATTCGCTTCCCGGAAAGGGCAGTTATGTGGCTGAGCGGTCGCAATATTCCTCTGCGGTGCTTGAAAAGGCAACGGAGGAGTTTCGCAAGGCTGTTGAGGACGGTGTGAAATCCGGTCTTACCGGGGAGATGATGAAGGCGGCTGTTGACGCTGTTGTTAACAAGGAGGGAAAAGTATGATAAATGTTGAAAAGGTGACGAAATATTTTGACGATTTCTGTGCGCTTGATGAATTTTCGCTTAAGGTAGAGAGCGGAAGCGCCTACGGTCTGCTCGGCTCGAACGGTGCGGGAAAATCCACACTGCTTCGTATCCTTGCAGGAATATACAGGCAGGACAGCGGAGATGTGACTGTTGACGGAGAGAAGATATACGATAATGTAAGCGTAAAGCAGAGAGTGTTCTATGTGAGCGATGATGTTGAGCAGTATGCGAATATGACACCGGAGGATATGAGAAAAATGTACGAGATATTCTATCCGACATTTTCAAACGAGAAGTTCGCAAGGCTTATGAAAGCTATAGATCTGCCGCAGAACAAGCGTATGTCAACATTTTCAAAGGGCATGAAACGGCAGGCGGCGGTCGTGTGCGGACTTGCGGCATCGACAGATATACTTCTGCTGGACGAGGCTTTTGACGGACTTGACCCTACTATGAGAATAAGCGTCAGAAAAATGCTCTTTGAAGCTATGGCGGAGAATAACAGCACGGTCATAATTTCATCGCACAATCTGACTGAGATAGAGGAGCTTTGTGACAGCGTGGGTCTTGTTCATAAGGGCAAGGTCATATTCGACCGTGAGCTTGACAGCGTAAAGGGCAGTATCCATAAGATACAGGTATCATTTGACAATGCAAAGACGGCCGCCGACTTCCCTGAGCTTGAAATCCTGTCGGAAAATACGATAGGCAGTGTGCAGAGCTTTATCGTAAACGGTGACAGCGATGAGATCTGCCGTGTGATGCGAGAAAAGGGTGCGAAGTTCTGCGACGTGATACCGCTCACGCTTAACGAGATATTTATTTATGAGATGGAGGGACAGGGATATGACAGCTCAAAACTTGACAAGTAAGAAAAGCTATTTCGGGAGCTACATCAGATACAGAATCTTTAAAAACAAGAATCTGCTTATTCTGTCGTTTGTGTTCAGTGCGATGTATATGCTTCTTTTTACGGGATGCATGATGTTCTGCACCGGATTTGTCAATGATTTTATAAACAGCGGAGCCATCACTGAGGAAGGCGTATCAAAAACCATGGGCACAGTGGATGTTGTTAAGGTGACGGGCGAAGTTATCCTGGCAATATCGGCTGTGGTGCTTTTCATACTGACAATTGTAGTATCAAACGTAATGTTTAGCTACAACCTGAAAAAATGTGACGGGGATATGTATCTGCCGCTTCCGCTTACTACTACGCAGAGGTTTTTTGCCGACCTTATCTCAGGCTCTGTGATATGCATCCTTCCGCTGCTGCTGACCGGTATTGTGAGCACGGCAATGGCGGCTCTGAGCGGAGTTACGCTCACAAGCAAGATAGATGAAATGCTTGATAAAAGCGGCAGTATCCTTAATATACAAGAGCTTCACGCAGCTACAAACAAGATGCTGTTTAAGGATATTGTCGGCGTGGCAGGCTATATACTGATTGCATCGGTGATCGTTCTGCTGCTGGTGTATGCTTTTTGCGTTATGGTGAACGCCTGTGCGGGAAGAACGGCGGACAGCGTTATATATTCGCTGCTCGGTATGATAGTGGCTGCTTTGTTCATAACGGCAGGTATAAGCATTGTTATGGGCAGAGTCACAAGCTATCTTACAAATGAAGAAATGTTCTCGCTTGCTATGCTTGCAGCGCCGTTCGGTACCGTTTTCTCGTTTGTGGGGTCTTTTGTTGCGGGCAATTCATACGATATGTATTCGGTTGACGGTGTTTTGGCTCAGCACGATATATTCACTGTATTCAGCCTGCGGAATATGACGGTGGTTGCGGTGATATTCGTTATCTATCTAGGGCTGGCGTATCTTGCAACGAGGCTGAGAAAGGCTGAAAAGACCGGTTCTCCGTTTGTGTTCGAGCTGCCGTATCATATAATAACGCTGGGTCTTGTTATGAGTTTGTTTGCGTGGATAACAGGCGTTACCGGTCTGAATTCGCATAATACGACATCGTTTGTAACAAGCATTGTGATAAGTGTTATTCTTTATTTCTTTGCGGAGCTGACGCACGGAAGAAAATTCAGGAAGATGTGGCAGTCGCTTATAAGATATGTGTGCGCAGTTATAGGCTCGCTTGCGATGTGCTTTGTGCTGAGGTCGTACGATGTGTTCGGAGTTGAGCACTATGTGCCGCCCACGTTTTTCATTGACAGCGTAGGTATTTCTTCGTCAAAGGTGTACAACGAGTTTTGTAATATAGGCTTCGGAGAAAGCAATATAGTTGAATTTGACGATGAAGAATCAATAAAGGCGATAACCGATTATCATTCTTTTATAATAAATAACGGTTACGGATATGCCGGAGGAAACGGAATTATTATTGATGCATCTGACGGAGAAGCGGATTGTACGGATAATTCTTCCGTCAGTCTTAGATATAAGCTGAAGGACGGAAGCCATATGACAAGGACGTACCGTGTTACTGTTTGCAACGATAACAGTGCGGAGTATGCGAAAAAGCTGTACAATATGCAGTGTGTGCTGTCGGAAAGCGACAGCTTTCAGAAGATTTTCGATTATGTGAAAAAAACCGAGCATGATATTTTGATCCATCGCAATGACGGCGAGCTGTACGGAAGAACGCTGAAAAGCGAGCTGAACGAGAAAATGCTCACGGCGATAAAAGACGATATGAAGGCCGGCAGAAATAACGGCAGGCTGGTGGCAACGGTTGATTTTGTGAAGACAGGAACACCGTTTTCAGACGGCAGTATAAATATACGGGAGAACTGTACGGAAACTCTCGCAATACTGGAAAATTACGATAATTCGTCATCCAACAAGGAAAAAATAACAAATGAAATCAGACAGAGAAAGCGTGAATATGAAGCGGAGAAGGCAAGCTCTGAATACGGGGACGATTTTTATGAGTATACTACAGCGGCGGATTTCGATATTTATACCATAATGAAAATGACACAAACGAGCCGTGTATATTATTATACGGGAGGAGCGCAGGCGATATATGACGATATTATCCATGTGGACTGTGACGGCAATGACAGCGAAGCGGTAAAGGAATTGGAAAAGCTGTGCAGAATGTATGACTTCTATACGGACGGCGCACTTTGCAGCAAAAGCTGGATGCTTTCATCCGCATCAACATATGCTTTCGGCAGTGCAATCTATTTTATACCGGATGAAAATAAAATCCGTGCGGACAAACTTATAAAAACAATAAAAGAGGAGCATTATACAAGCGAACCGAGTACGTCTGACGACTGAAAGGTGTAAAAATATCTTATGGGACATCCTGTGCTTACTGCACGGGATGTCTCAGCTTGTAGAAAAAGTCTGTTTTTTCAAAAAAAGTGCTTGTTCTCAATCCCTATCCCCAAACCCCTTTCCCCGGGAAAGGGGCTGAATGTGGGGCTGCCGCCCTCACCCTGCTTGGGGCTACGCTCCAAACCCCATTTTTAAAGTTATGTAGGTTTTTCGACAGACTGGGGACATCCTGTGCATACTGCACGGGATGTCTTGCTGTTGCTGAAGAATATGAACGTCGATTTAGCAAACAAAAGAAAATAATCAAATTTAGCTAATTAACCTAAATTTTCGTGTGTAAATTGTGCTATTTATACAAAACTGTTTAGCTAAATTACTGCAATTTGTTTATTGACTGGAAGACTGCATATTTGTTATAATATTATATGTAACAATTCGCAAAAACCCACTTGCGTGTGGGAAATTTACAGGAGGATCATAAATGAAAAAGTATACTAAGGCAATTGCCGGTGCAATGGCACTCGTATCTGCCGTTACTGCTTTCTCAGGCTGTTCCGGCAGCGGCACACCTGCCGCAAGCGGAGCAACAAGCAGTTCGACCGCTTCAACAACAGGCGAGACTCAGAAGCAGATGTCGGAGAATGAAGGCGTACAGAGCGCTGTAGGCAATGTATCTGCAGCTGAAGACTATAAGGACATCAAGGTTGACACAAAGATCAAGTGGATGGCCTGGTGGGACATTCAGGAAGCGTCTCCCGCAGTAGAGGTATTCAAGAAGCTCTACGGCACACCCGCAAACAAGCCAAAGGGACATGAATCTGTCGACGATGCAAATGTATTTGTAAACATAAGTGTTACATATGCAGAAAGATATACAAGCCTCGCAAAGCTGATACAGTCTGATGATTCGCCTGACTGCTTCCCCTTTGAAATATGCAACTACCCCTACAGCGTATACCAGAACCTTTTCCAGTCGCTCGATGGTATAATCGACTTTACAACAGATGACTGGGCTGACTATAAGGACGCTATCGACAAGTTCAACTGGGGCGGAAAGAATTACTGCCCGATTATGAGCCTTGCTCCTACAAGCTACCTCTGGTACAGAAAGAGCGTTGTAGAAGAAGCAGGTCTTGACGACCCCTGGGAGCTTTATGAAAAGGGCGAGTGGACATGGTCGACATTCATGAAAATGGCAAGAAAGTTCTCCGATCCGGATAATGGCAAGTATGTACTCGACGGTTACAACCCCGAAGATAACTTTGTCTGCACAACAGGTACACCTCTTGTAAGCCTTGAGGGCGGTAAGCTGGTAAGCCATATGAATGACGCAAACATTGAAAAGTGCATTGATATGCTTCGTTCATTCGATAACACACAGGAACAGCTCCGTTACCCCAGAGATACCGAGAACAGCTGGAACACCAGCTATAATGAATGGGCAGACGGCAACACTCTCTTCTTCGAAGACGGCTCATGGAGATATGAAGAACACTGGAGAAAGTTCAAGAAGAAAAACAAGTGGGAAGATGATGAAGTCAACTTTGTTCCGTTCCCCCAGATGGACGGCGCAGATAAGTATTATCAGAGCATGAAGCAGGATTCTATAATGCTCGTTGCAGGTGCTAAGAACATTGACGGTTATAAGGCATGGATCTATTCCAACTTAGTAGCTTCAAACGATCCGGAAATCGCCAAGGCAGGCAGAGAGCAGTCAAAGGAGGAATACGACTGGTCAGATACACTGCTTGACAGACTTGATACAATGAAGGATCCCAAGACATTCTCAGGAGTGTTTGATTTCAAGAACGGTATCGGTCAGGATATTGCAACCAAGGACAGCCAGGATAACCCCGTAGAGCAGCTCACAAAGGGTCCCTACATGACAGGTGAATCCTATACTTCGTTCCGTGCTCAGTACCAGGGTCAGATAGACGCTCGTCTCGCAGAACTGAACAAGACGGTTGAATAATAATCATAAAAACAGCTACGGCGGCTCTTTTCTAAGAGCCGCCGTGTTTTTTGAAGGTATTGCGGTAGGTGCGTTTGTCGATGACAAAAAATCGGGAAGGTATCTTAATGCGCCGTTCTTTACAGGGCTTACTCTAAAGCAGGCGGTAGAGAAGGCGGAGAGGGAATTTGACAGTCCGTATGATAAGTAAAAATCGGGACGCATCGTGTGGTGCGTCCCGATTTTAATATCTTAGTCAAAATAAAATCAGTTCTGGTTTTTGCTGATTTTGTCGATTTTTTCTGAGGTCTGTGCGATTTTTGCGCTGAGCGATTTTACTGTAGCGATGTTGGTTTCGATCTTTCCTACTGCTAAGGTAATCTCCTTATCAATAGCGGAAATTGATGAACGGACACTGCCAAGCACATCTTCAATGCTCCGTGTCTGGTTGGAGGTCTGCTCGGCAAGCTGTCTTACCTCCTGTGCTATTACGTTGAAGCCTGCGCCTGCCTCACCGACGTGCTTTGCTTCAATAGACGCATTGAAGCCGAGCAGGGTCATCTGTGTAGCAACATTCTGTATGTACTTAAGTATAGAGTCGGTCTGTGCGACAGCCTTTGCTGAATCGGAAGCCTTTTCACGAAGTGTGTCGAACTCTGCGGAAAGAACTTCGATAGAGGAATTGAGATCGTCGACATTTCCGTTTATATCCTCGTAGTCGGAATGTACTTCATCGAAAAGAATATCCGCTTCTTTATGCTCCTCGGTTATGCGGTACTTTTCGTAGCCGACCTGTGAAAGTGCCTGAGCCATCTTGTATAAAAGCTCGGCGGCATTGTTTACCTTTTCTTCGGAAACTATCGGTACTTTCTTTACAGCCTCTACATATTCATCGGGATCAACGTCGATCTCCTTTGCTATTGCACGGAACTTGTCAAGATCCGGCTCTTCGGTAAGAACCTGTCCGCCTATAAGCGAGCCGATCTGTTTACCGTTTACGATTATCGGGGATGCAAAATCGACAAGTCCGCCGTGGCAATAATATACTGCAGGCTTACCTGTTCTGCTTGCCTGCTCGCCGCCCTTAAGGTCGCAGAGATTGCAACGCTCACAGCCTACGCTCGATTTTCTCGTATAGTTCATGCAGAAATCGGTAGGACATGAAAGCTGGGTGACAGGACCGCTTTTATCTGTAGCCAATGCAGCCATACCGGTAGCCTTTGCAAATGCGTCCTGCAGTGATTGCAGCTGCGCTCTGTCTATAACGTCAAGTAAAGTAACTTCTTTTTCAGCCATTGTAATGACACCTTTCCTTTTCTATGTTGTACAAGGCGGACTATTGTTTATGAAAATCCGTGAAAACAACTGCCTCAATTAAGATTATACTCCGATTTAGATAAAAATGCAATACCAACGGAGAGTGATTTTGTTAAAATGAACAAGAGAAATTGAAATATTTAGTTATTATTTCCGATTTTTCTTTCTTCGACATAAAGGCAGACAAATTTTGCTTGATTTTGAAAACAAAATATGATATATTTTTAAATAGGAATAAGAAACTATAAAAATAGCCACATACTGAAAATCAGACTGCGTGGCTGAAAGGCGGAAAAAACATGAAGATCCTTTATGCAGCAAGCGAAGCTCAGCCGGTAGCGGCTTCGGGCGGACTTGCGGATGTTGCAGGCTCACTTCCCAAAGCGCTCGTTGAAGAAGGCCATGAGGCTTGCGTTGTAGTACCTCTCTATGTGAATACGATAAAACAGCAGTGGCGTGATCAGATGACGTATGTTACTAATTTTTCTGTGCCGGTAGGCTGGAGAAATCAGTATTGCGGACTTTTTACGGCAAAGATAAATAATGTTACATATTATTTTCTTGATAACGAGTATTATTTCAAGCGTGATTTCGGGCTTTACGGTTATTATGACGATGCGGAAAGATATGCTTTCTTCTCCCGTGCTGTTCTTGAAATGCTCAAGGTCATCGACTTCAAGCCTCAGATAATAAATTCTAACGACTGGCAGTGCGCTCTTATACCTGTATACTACAGCATTTTCTACAGAAACGATGAAAAGCTGTGGGGCATAAAGAATGTATTTACTATACACAACATTCAGTACCAGGGCAGATACGGTATGGAGATACTTGAGGATGTTCTGGGTATACCCAAGCACTTCGCTTCACTTATGGAATATGACAGGGATATAAACCTTATGAAAGCCGCTATTGAGGTTGCAGACAAGGTCACAACGGTATCTCCGACATATTCGAAGGAAATACTTGACCCGTGGTTCTCGCACGGTCTTGACAGGGCGCTTTCGGACAAGCAGTACAAGACCTGCGGTTTCCTGAACGGCATAGACACTGATATGTACAACCCTGCTACAGATCCTTCCATCCCTGCAAACTTCACGGTTTCAAAGAAGGCAGGCAAGAAGATATGCACGCAGAAGCTGCTTGAAGAAGTAGGACTTCCCCAGGGTGACGAGCCGGTTCTCGGTATGGTATCAAGACTTGTTGAGCATAAGGGCTTTGATCTTGTAAAGTGTGTGTTTGATGATATAATAAATCTCGGCTACAAGGTAGTTATATTAGGCTCGGGCGAGGCTCAGTACGAGCAGTTCTTCCACGAGATGCGCTGGAAATATCCCGACAGAGTGGCGTTCACCTGCGGATATATCCCTGACCTTGCAAAGAAAATCTATGCCGGAGCGAATATGTTCCTTATGCCCAGTAAGAGCGAGCCGTGCGGACTTGCACAGATGATCTCTCTGCGTTACGGCACTATCCCGATAGTACGCAAAACGGGCGGTCTTGCTGACAGCATAGTTGACTGCGGAGATGAGAACGGTACAGGCTACACCTTCCAGTCGTACAACGCTCACGATATGCTCTATGCGGTAAAGAGAGCGAAGGATTGCTACTGGAACAAGACAGAGTGGAACAAGCTGGTTACCAGAGCTATGAAGGCGGATTTCAGCTGGAAGCAGTCGGCTAAGCTGTATATCGGTCTTTACAAGGAGCTTGTAGGAGAGCAGTAAGCGATAAAAATCAATATGTACGGGCAGTCGCTTCTATGAAACGTCACTGCCCGTCATTCGTGTAACCGGAAAATTTAATGTGTTAAAAGAGAAAGAGGACAGAAAATGTTAATTGCGATAATTGCTCTTGTGATAGGCGCTGCGCTGTATGTTGTGAACATGGTCGGCGTGAACATCAATGCAAATGTTATATGCTCGCTCGGCGTGCTGATAGTGGGATTTGCTATGCTGATAAAGGGTGCGGATCTGTTTGTCGAGGGTGCGTCAAAAATTGCGGCTAAATTTAAAATCCCGCAGATAGTAATAGGTCTTACGATAGTGGCGATGGGTACTTCTGCACCTGAGGCGGCTATCAGTATAAGTGCGGCATTTCAGGATGCGGCGGCTATTTCGATAGGTAACGTGGTGGGCAGTAATATTATGAACATACTGCTGATACTCGGCGTCAGCGCAGTGATAACAAACCTTAAGATAAAGCCGAACACGCTTAAATTCGAGATACCGTTTGTTGTGCTAATAACCGCTGTATTACTGCTGCTCGGCTGGATAGGCGGAGGGCTTGACAAGATAGACGGCGTGATTATGCTGGTGCTTTTTGCGGCGTTCTTAGGCTATCTGTTCTACCTTTACAAGAAGGGTGACGACAGTTCGGCAGATGAAGTGCCGCAACTTACCGAAAAGGACAAGATACCTGTTCTGATACTTATCACTCTTATAGGACTTGTGAGCATCGTACTCGGAAGCGACCTTACGGTTGCGTCCGCAAAGAGCATAGCGCAGGTAATAGGAGTGGACGACAGAACTATCTCGCTGACCGTTGTTGCATTCGGCACGTCGCTGCCGGAGCTTATAACCTGCATTGCGGCTTCGCTCAAGAAGAAATCGGATATTGCTATAGGCAATATAATCGGCAGTAACATTTTCAATATCTTGTTCGTTGTAGGTCTGGCGTCAATATGCTCGCCGAGCGTACTGACCTTCGGTGAGGCATTTATCATTGATACTATAGTTGCGATAGCTACTGCTGTACTGCTGGGTCTGCTCGTTTTACGCAAAAAGGAGCTTACAAGAGCGGGCGGTATAATCATGCTCGTTGCTTACGCAGGATATTTTGCGTATCTTTTTATTAACCCGTTAGGGCTTGCATGATAGGAGAAAATATGGTATTTGAAAAAATAAGAAAAGCTGACCGTGAAGAATATCTCGCTATGGAGCATGATTTCTATCATTCTCCCGCTGTGCTTCACCCTATCCCCGATGAAAATCATAAGCTGACATTCGATATGCTTATGGAAGGCTCACCGTATACGGTCTGCTTTATGTTCCGCAGTGACGATAAAAAAGAAGTTTACGGCTTTGCTCTGCTTGCACTTACTTATTCAAATGAGGCGGGCGGTATTGTAGTGTGGCTTGAGGAGATATATGTAAAGCCGGAGCATCGCTGTAAGGGCATAACAGGAGAATTTTTTAAGTTTATTGAAAAGGAATATGCCGATGTTGCAAGAATCCGTCTTGAAACAGAGCCTGACAACGAAAGAGCGGTAAGGCTGTACGAAAGAAACGGATTCACAAAACTCGGTTATTCGCAGATGTATAAAGGCAATTAGCTTAAAAAACGTGTAAACGGTGTGAAAACGCAAAATTCGTTGTTGTATATCCACAAAAAAGTTTTCAAAGTTTGGATTAACTAATGGTTGATTGACGGTCGTAAATTTGGTATAATATAGAAGTATTAAGCGGTGTTATAATGCCGTATCGGAGGTATATTATATGAAGAAAACGACCAAAAAGATTTCAGCGGCCGCTCTTGCTCTTATAATGGGTGCGACAGCGTTTACGGGTTGCTCGGGAAGTACGAATTCCACACCCGGCGGAACGGACAGCGCCGCATCAACAAGCGGCGGAGCAGCTACCGGCAGTCAGAAGATAATGTCTTCTAACGAAAATGTAAAGAGTGCCGTAGACAACGTTTCTGTAGCGGAAGACTACAAGAATATTAAGGTTGATACGAAACTCAAGTTCATGGCGTGGTATGATATTCAGGAGGCATCGCCTGCGGTAGAGCTTTTCAAGACGCTTTACGGAACTCCTAAGAACAAGCCCGAGGGTTATGAATCAGTGGCTGACGAAAATGTTTTCGTAAATGTTAAGGTTTCCAACTACAACAACAGATACCTTGATCTTGCAAAGCTGGTTCAGTCGGATGAATGGTAGATTGTCAAGTCAAGTGCAACACTTTTTAGACAAAAATTCGAGAGGGGAAA
>ENA-OPCA01000346-OPCA01000346.1-human-gut-metagenome-genome-assembly--contig:-NODE-346-length-45767-cov-4.212745_pt1 | contig 45767 bp, 36 predicted proteins | sample MGYA00241076_ERZ501468 | MGnify/ENA primary metagenome ERZ501468 (study PRJEB25962, sample SAMEA2042633) | human gut metagenome | biome: human gut; feature: human-associated habitat; material: faeces... | reverse complement strand
TCACCAACTTGTTATTGCTATCGTAAACACCAACTGTGACACTCTTTAAGTTGGACGATGCAGATGCAACTGTACCACGAATCGAAACAACATTGCCAACCTTGATATTTGGAATGGTCGTTCCGCCAGAGATGCTCAGGGTATCTGTTGTCGCAGTGCTGCCGTCCGAAACCGTAAATTTCTGATTCACAACTGCATAATTTGTATGTGTTGCATTGGTTGCGATGACTTTATAGAAATATGTTCCAGCTGGCAGCGTTCCAAATGTTACCGCTTCGTCCACATTTGCAATGTCGTATGTTTTTGCATTCGGGCTGACCGTTTTTCCCGTCATCCACTTTCCATTGCTGTCATAAACACCAACTGTGACACTCTTTAAGTTAGATGATGCAGATGCAACTGTACCACGAATCGAAACAGCATTGCCAACCTTGATATTCGGAATGGTCGTTCCGCCGGAGATGCTCAGGGTATCCGCTGTTGCAGTGCTTGCTTCAGAAACCGTGAATTTCTGGTTGACTACTTTATAATCCACATATGTGCCGTTGGTAACTGTGATTTCATAGGTATAAGTTCCTGCTTGCAGCCCACTGAAATCAACAAAGTCATCTAATCTCTTGACATTAAATGAAGTGGCAGTCGGATAGGCATTTTTACCTGTAATCATCTTGTGGTTGCTATCATAAATACCAACTGTAATCGTAGTAATATTAGATGAAGCAGAATACACCACACCATAAATAGAAACAGATGTACCGACTGTAATATTTGGAATCGTAGCACTATTTTTAATGGTAATGGCATCTTCTGAAACACCAGCTTGCACGGCCGAATTTCCAGATACTACAAAACTTTGATTGATCACAGTGAAATCCTGATGGGTCGCATTGCTGGCAGTGACACGATAGTGATAAGTACCTACCTGCAATGTTTCAAATGGCAGGTCATCGTTTAAGCTCTGCAAATTAAACTCCACCTGATTGGGAGAAAGTGTTTTTCCAAGCACCTGTTTCCCAGTCGCATCATACACCCCTGCTGTTAAAACTGTAATTTTGGAAAAATCAGATTTTACAGTTCCGTTGATGGCAAGCGGCGTTCCCTGTATGATATTTGGAATGGCATCATTTCCGGAAATACTTAAAAAATCGGCTGGTGCATATTCCTCCGGTAAAACCTCCGTAACGGCTTCTTTTGTCTGTTCTGTAGGATCTGGTGTTGATCCCATCGCCGCTGCCCCTGTCATTGCCGTTCCCTGAACCGAAAGCAATGCCAAAAAGACACTGACAAATATTTTTATCTGCTTTTGATTTTTCATAATTCCTCTTCCTTTCTGCAAAGCGTTTTGTTCGATGTGTTCTGTTGCTGATTGCTGTAAATTCCTGCCCGATTTTTTTTCTAAGGACAGGCGGTAAGATCCTTACAAAAGCGATTAGAAAAATGTATGAAATGATATAAAATTTTACGTTCAGAATGAGAACCCACCCCCGTTCTGAAGATACTTTCATTATAGCATAATTTCTGTGGACTGTCAAGCAATATTCATATTTTCCACATGGTTGATTGAGTTGGTATTCAGAGAATAAATTTCCATCTCTGACCAACTTTCAATAATTTTTATTATAAATAGCACAAATTCGCTAAAAAATTTTCATTTCCCATTTATTCCAGAAAAAAGCCAACAAAATGACTTGACAAAAAGAGGTTGCTGTGTTACACTACAAAACAGAAAACATAATAAAATGAGGATGTGGATATTTTGGAACAAACAAAACCGAATAAAAACAAGTGGATTTCCTTTCTGGCGGACGGGATTCTGTCCGGTCTGATGCTGGGAATTGGCGGTATGGTGAGCCTCTCCAGTGAAAACCGATTCTTAGGGGCATTCCTGTTCTCGCTGGGACTGTTCTGTATCGTACAGTTCAAGTATGGGTTATTCACCGGAAAAGTCGGATACATTGTCAATCGAGATTTGCCCTATGTTGCAGAAACTGCTGTCACCCTTGTGGGCAACGCCCTCGGAACATTGATTGCAGCCCTCCTGCTCCGACAAGTTCGGTTCTTTACATCAACTGTTAGCACGATGGATGTTACCATCTCCGACCGAGTACAGGCAACCGTCAGCGGTAAAATTCATGACAATCCATTGAGCATTTTTATTCTGGCGATTTTCTGCGGAATTCTGATGTTTACCGCCGTAGAGGGAAGCCGGAAATGCAGAGAAGAAAAGAACTTTACTGGTTCGCTGTTCGTCGTTGTCATGCCGGTTATGGTCTTTATTATCTGCGGATTCAACCACTGTATTGCAGATATGTTCTACTATTTCTTTGCTGGTTGCCCAGAGCCGTCCAAGGCAATTGTTTACTTCATTCTCGCCATTGCCGGAAACAGTGTTGGTGGTATGATTATTCCGCTGCTGAAAAAGTTATCGAATCAGCCGCTCTAAAAACGAAGTTATTCCTACAAACACAAAAAGCGTACCCGTTGCAAAAACGGATACGCTTTTTTTCATGCAAAATACAGCAATTCTTACTTCTGCTGATAACAGATAAAGGCTGCATCAGTTGCCTTCGGGTCTTTTACCTTTGTAAAGGAACTGATGACTGGAACGACAATCAAAGACAAAATCATCAGGATTGCACCAATATTAATCGGAGATGCCAGATTCAGCGGCAGAGAAGCTGCGGACTTTGTCAGGGCTGGGAACCAGCCAAATCCAAATAGAATCATGTGTCCAATTGTACCGCCAACGCCCAGAATGAAACTTGTCCAGACTGCCGGAACAGTTACCTTCTTGCTATACAGACCAAAGACGAACGGCCCTAAGAAAGAACCAGCCAGTGCTCCCCAAGAATAGGACATCAACGTGGAAATGGACGCATTCTTATTGAACGCAATCAAAACAGAAATCAGCAGGAATGCAGCAATCAACACCCGCATAATGATGACTTCTTTCTTTTCGCTGTGGTGCTTCATTCTTGGACGGATGAAGTCAATGGTCATGGTAGAACTGGATGTCAAAACCAATGAGGACAGCGTAGACATAGAAGCGGACAATACCAGAACCACAACCAGACCAATCAGCAAATCAGGCAGGGCACTTTGCAGCATTGCCGGAACCATAGCATCATATTCCGGCTTGCCATTTGCCAGTGTGGCAATGGCAGTCTTTCCACTTTCTCCGTTCAGCGTGCAGAACAACCGGTCAAATCCGCCCATGAAGTAAGAGCCGCCAGCAACCACCAATGCAAAAATCGTGGAAATTACTGCACCTTTGCGGATGCCATCGGTATTCTTGATGGCATAAAACTTATGCACCATCTGCGGAAGTCCCCATGTACCAAGCGAGGTCAGAATAACAACACCCAGCAGATTCAGCGGTTCAGGTCCAAACAAGGTTGCATACTGTCCCTGTTCGATCTCGCCCATCTGCCGCAGGGATTCTGAAAAGCCGCCGTGATTGTTTAACGTACAGACAACTACCGCTGCAATTCCAATCAGCATAACAATGCCCTGAATAAAGTCATTCAAAGCCGTTGCAGCGTATCCGCCAAGAATGACATAAATGGCGGTGACAATTGCCATGGCAATAATAATGATTCGGTAAGAAGCATCCGATTCCAAATCAAATGCCATATTAAACAGACGAGATAAGCCATTGTAAACCGAAGCCGTATAAGGAATCAGAAATACAAATACAATCAGTGCAGCGGCAATCTTTAAGCTGACAGACTGAAACCGATTCCCGAAAAATTCCGGCATCGTCTTTGCCTGTAAGTGATTGCTCATCAGGCGGGTACGTTTGCCCAGTACCAGCCATGCAAGGGCACTGCCGAGCACAGCATTTCCGATTCCAATCCATGTGGACGAAACCCCGTAGTTCCACCCAAACTGTCCAGCATAGCCAATGAATACAACAGCGGAAAAATACGATGTTCCATAGGCAAATGCCGTCAGCCATGAACCGACACTATGACCGCCCAGCACAAAATCGCTGACGGATTTGGTTTTACTGGCTGTATAGATTCCAATGCCCATCATGATGGCAATGTATACAATCAGCATTGCAAGCGTAATTGCGGTTGTCATAATCAAACATTCTCCTTTTTGATTTAGAATCCAATCTGTATCAAAGACTTGCCGTTCCGCTTTCGGAAATCTCTGTATAAAATGGATTCCATAAGTTCTGTAACGATTGTACAGTGTTTCTATTTTACCATAAAACCCCGAGAAAGTCAATTTGTTTTGTAAATCTTGCATTTTATTTTTAAAAAAACAATCGACATCGACACAAAAATATGTTATAATAGAGATTGCATCGGGGAAATCACTACAAATGCACTTTTTCACATCCATTACAAAACGGAAAGGAATGAATTTTAATGGAACGAACCAACACCAAAGACATTGTTTCAAAAGTCGCTTATTTAATCGGCGTGAAAAAAACCGTTTTATACAACCAATTTGAAACAGAACGTCCCGGATATTTAAAAGAACTGGACGAAAACCAAAACGCCCGTACCATCCGCAGCCTTTGTAAATTGCGAATGACGCTGCTGCATCGGTTTAAAAAAATTGATGATATGCTGCGATATGAACTGAAAAACCTCAAGACCATTGAATTTTTTGATAAGGATGATATTAAACAGCTGGAGAAATGGGAAATCCCAGTGATTTTAGTCAACTCTCGTTCTTCTCTTTACATGGAGCATTTTAATGACCTCATTCAGGAACACATTGATGCTTGCAAAGACCTGTTTCCGGAATGGCTGAAATGGGAATATCTCCGCAGCCTGTTCCTCATGCCGAAAAACAAAAAGACCGATGTTCCAAAATCAGAATTTGCAAAATATATGGCAAATATGGAATTTTATCCGTATCAAACCTATATTTACTGGCAGCATCCAAAGGACTGCGGAAATATGCTGTTCAACGATAATAAATTTGTCAATATCTTATATGAGATGCACAACGACTATTTCTTTGAAACCGAAAAGGTGCTCGATGCTGGCGAAACTACCAAAACCACCATTTATGATTTCATCGAACGGGGCGAACGAACTGCAATTATTGTAGACTGCGAAAACTCCGATGTCTATAAATTATATGCGACCTTAAAAAATCTCAATCAGGAAGAACTCCAAAAGGTCAAGAAAATTATTCTGTTCGATGATGTTCACACGACCCGTGCATGGTCATGTTTATCCCACTTCTTGGATATTGAAGTGGAACACATCGAAGTGGAACGGGTCAATGACTATAAATCCTTGGTTGATATCAAGATGACAGCAGGTGCTTGCAAGGAATTTTACAGCAATGACATTCAATCATTTATCCTGGTATCCAGTGATTCGGATTATTGGGGACTGATTTCCTCCCTGCCGGATGCAGATTTCTTGGTGATGATTGAATACAGCAAGTGCGGAAAAGACATCAAGGAAAAACTCGAAAACAACGGGATTTTCTATTGTTCGATTGATGACTTCTGTTCCGGAAACATCGCAGAACTGAAAAGTTATGCCCTGCAAGAAGAACTGAAAGGACAGCTGGAGCAGGCATTGAATTTGAATGCTCATACACTGCTGGAAACGGTTTATCGAAACTGTCGGATTCAGGCAAGCGAAACCGAACAAAAGAACTTCTATGACCGTTACCTTCGCACGTTGCAACTGACAATGGATGCAGACGGCAATTATCTCATTAAGCCGAAAACATTCTAATGCAAAGCAGCGATTTCCCCGTAGAAAACAAAATCGGCAGCCACAAGTTTTTCTGTGGCTGCCGATTTTCTGTTTATCGAATTTTCACATCGTCCAGTGTCAGCGTGGTGAGCATTTCGGTTGTAATCTCTCCGCAGTCGGCAAGGCGGTTTGCCTGTCGAGTCAATGCCGTATCAAAAAAGTTCCGGACTTCTCGCCCATTTGCAAAAGATTCCGATTTCTCCGCACAGCGTTTCCGGAAATATTGCAACACATAGAAATTTGCTTCGGCTGTTGGCTCTAACGCACTCTTTTCACAGATATGCTGGAAAATCGTCAGCAATTCTTCCGGCGTATAGTCTGCAAAATAAATGACTTTCCGGAATCGAGAACGTAACCCCGGATTTGAATCTAAAAACTGTTCCATCTCTGCCGGATACCCTGCTACAATGACGACCAAATCATCCCGATGGTCTTCCATCTCTTTCAGCAATGTGTTCACGGCTTCCATACCGAAATCATTGCTGCCCGCTGCAGAAGTCAACGTATACGCTTCATCAATGAACAATACGCCTCCCAGTGCGTTTTGAATCACCTTTTTGGTGCGAATGGCGGTTTGTCCAACATAGCCGCTGACCAGTCCGGCACGGTCGGTTTCGACCAAATGCCCCTTCGAGAGAACCCCCAGCCCAGCATAGATTTCCGAGAGCAGACGGGCAACGGTTGTTTTCCCCGTTCCCGGATTTCCCGAAAAAACCATATGTAAGGAAACTTGCAGCGGCGGCAATCCTCGTTCCTGTCGCAGCTGCCGCAGCCGAACCAGATTGATTAAGCTGCTTAGCGTTTCTTTTACCTGCTGCAAACCAGTCAGGCTTTCCAACTCTTCCATACACACCGCCAGCGGACGGATTTCTGGTGCTTCTGATGCTTCGGGGGTGGATTCTTCCGATGCTGCTTCCGGCTCTTCGGGAGCAGCTGGCATTGCTGGTTTCCAGCCACTCGGAATTGCAAAAGGCTTTTCTTTTGCAGTGCTTCGCCAGCCTTGCAACTTTCGATTGCGATAGACTCGCAACGGCAACAAAATCGCTGCAATGGCAGATGCCTGCCGTTCATCTCGCTGGTTGGTGTCGGCAGTAAAAGACAGCCCCATCAGATTCAGCAGATTTAAAAAGAAAAGCGATAAGCTGCTGTTCCCTTGCTCTGCCAAATCCACTCGAATCCACAAGTCCAGCAAGCCACGCAAGGTATCCTGCACGCTCTCTGCTGTAAATGGATGCCGCTTGCAAAATGTTTGCAGCTGTGAGAGGGTCATGTTATAATGCAGTAAGTCGTTTAGATACTGCACTTCTGTTTCTTCCAGTTGGCGGTCTAAATTTGCAAGATATAACAGGTATTTATAATAGGAAAATCCGGCAAATTCCGCAAGCGGCTGCTGATTGCCGAGGATGCGTTCGCCGTTTTTTTCGTAAAGTTCACAGAGATAATAGGTATATTGAATGGCTGTTTGCAGGGTTTCTGATGCCATAGCTGCCTCCATTGATTGGATTTTTTAGACTTCGTTTTCCTGAAAAAGAAACGGTCTTAAATCTTCGTATAATTTTTGATAGGTTTCTAATAACTTCTGATTGGTTTTCTCCCGATTTTTCGACAGTTCGGAAATGGCAATGGCTTTCGCCTGATTGGCAATGTCGCCCGGAATGGCGTTGTTGGGAATCTTGGAAAGATTGTCCATGGCTGCTTGTAGATAATCGTTTTCTGTTTGCAGCTGCTCCAGTAACCGCAATAAAATCTGATAGTTTTCTTTCAATTCCGCAGCGGTAAAAATCGTTTGCATGGCGGTGCTCCTTTCTGGATTATGCGATTAGTTCTATTATACCGAGTTTTGGGGATATTGTCAAGAAAAAACAAAACTGTACATGCATACAAAAAGCACAGCCTAGGTTCAGACTGTGCTTTTTCAGCTTATCAATTTTAGCCATTTATTATGCAGAAGTCAGCTGTTCCCAAGTTGGCTGTCCGCCGCTTGCAGCTTTTGCATAATAAGTCAGAATCAGAACGGCATCCTGAACGGTAATTTCGCCATCTTTATCGACATCCGCAAGATTGAAAATAGCTTCATTCTCTGTTGCTGTTTCACTGAAAACCGGATTCAATCCAGCGGCTTTTTGGGAATAGTAGTTCAGAATTTTCACTGCATCCGAAACTTCCACAGTATTGTTTCCATCGACATCGCCACGAATCGTTGGCAGATTGGATTTTGCTGGTTCAGATTTATAATGAATCATAGTATCGGACGGGATTGCAAAATCTCCGATAGAAATTTTGTTCCATTCTGATTTTGTCCCTTTGTAATGGATGTTCATTAAGTTATCACAACCATAAAATGCGGAATCCCCAATACTTGTCACACTGTTTGGAATTACAATACTTATTAAGTTGTTGCAGTCATAAAATGTACAACATTCAATAATTTTTACATCGTCTGGAATTACGATGCTGATTAGATTGGAACATCTATAAAATGCGAAATTCTCAATATTTGTCACGTTGTCTGGAATAATGAAGGTTCCTGTTTTTCCTTCCGGGCAACATATTAGTGTTTCTAAATTTTTACTGAATAATACTCCATCTTGAGAAGCATAGGAATTATTCCCAGAATCTACGATAATTTCTGTTAAGTTGCTGCAATCACTAAACGCTATAAATCCAATACTTTCTACGCTATCCGGAATGGTTATGCTTTTTAAGCCAGTACATTTATAAAAAGCCTGCTCTCCAATGCTCCTCACACTGTCCGGAATTGTAAAGCTTTCTTGTTTTTTACCTGCTGGATAACATACTATTGTTTGTAACTCTTTATCAAATAGTACTCCATCCTCAGATGAATATGAATGATTATTAGAATCCACAATAATTTCTGTTAAACAACTGCAAGCAGAAAATGCCGAATCATTAATACTGATCACATGTTCTGGAATCGTTATCGTTGTTAAACTGGTACATCCATAAAATGCACCCCATTCAATATCGAATACATTATCTGGAATTATTAAGTTTGTTAAACTGTAACAATTAAAAAACATGCCATTTCTAATACTTGTAATATTATCCGGAATAGTTATATTTGTTAAGCTAAAGCAATCATAAAATACCTGCTCTCCAATGTACATCACACTGTCTGGAATCCTGATATTGGTTAAACTGATACAACCAGAAAATGTCAAATTTCCAATGCTGGTCACACCATCTGGAATCGTTACACTGGTTAAATTTATACAATCAAAAAATGCAGAACTTCCAATGCTTGTCACGCTTTTCCCATCAATCACAGCCGGCAATTCGATGTCTGTTGAAGTAGAATTTACAAATTTTGTAATTTCTATCGTTCCGTCCTCCAACTCCTCATAATTTAATTGCAATCCATCGGATTCTCCGGTATAAAGCTTATCCTCTGCCTCCGCTGTCAGCTGCAGTTGTGGCAGGGCATCCCGAGCAAGACCAATTGTCCCCCCTACGAATAGACAAGCTGCTGCCATGAAAATCGCAATTGACTTTTGATACCATTTTTTCATGATTTATCCTCCTCCTTTTCTTTAGTATACCAGGTTTTAGGAGAATTGTCAAGAAAAACCAAAATCGCCGCTCCCATTATTAGAGAACGGCGACTTTTTGTTACTCATATTCTTTTCTTTTTGCAGCTTACAGCAGCTTCCGCTTCAACAGCACTGCATCCAAAATGGTAATCGCATTATCTGCATTCAAATCCGCTGCAACTGCATTCCGTTTTTTCAAGGTTGCTTTGTTGCAGAGATGTTTTTGCAGCAGAACAATGTCCGGCAAGTTGACTGTTCCATCTCGGTTGACATCACCCAGCACAACCGTTCCGCCCTCTGGCTCTTCGCCCCAGACCAATTCGCCATCCTGATAAGCTGTGATTTTTTTCGTTCGGGTGTATTCATCCAAAATCAAGCCATCTCGGCTGTAGTCATCCGTCGGGTCCCAGTGAGTTGTATAGTTGGCATCCATCTTCGGAATCAAGCCAAAGTGGAACACTCTTGTTCCATAGAATGCACAGCCATCCCAGCTGATTTCCACGTAATACGTTCCATTATCATCCCATTTCACCGGCTTGGAAATCGTTGCAAAGCTTTCCCCGTTGGTGTTGGCATTTTCTTCATCATAGTAAATTTCAATGTCCAAATCATCAATGGTCTGCCCTGCTTTCAGCATTTCATTGATGTTAAAGAAATACCGAGCACTCAATGTGCTGATGTACCGAGGCGGCAAGGAGGTATCGTTGCAAATGGAAATTTCAATCTGCGAACGGGCATCTGTTTCCTGCATCACTCTTGCATCAATATAAATCTCCTGAATATCGCCCTTCATAGACGCTTCAGACGGTGGGAAGTTTTCCACAGGCTTATTCCCCATCGCCTTGCCATAATACTGGTACAATCCTGCACACGCTCCGACAAAGGCAGCGTTATAGTCTACGGCAACTTCGTTGTAGATGTAATCCTTGGTCTGGTCGTTGTGGAAATCCTTTTCATCTGGCCCACCGACTAACGCACCCCAAAGAACATGTGTCTGGTCTGCTGGTTCATCCATGTTCAACGTCTTAGAACCATGTGCAGCCCGATGGTGCGGATGCGAAGCAGCGTTCTTGGAATAGCCGACAATATATGCACGATTCATCGGATTTTTTCCCATGATGTATTCCATCTGACCTTCTGCCCAGTCTGCAAATTTGTCATCGCCCGTTTCTTTTTCATAGACCAGTGCACAGAGCTGTGCAGCTGCATCATACCGACAAGAACCATAGTTATTCAGCATGGAAAAACCAGCTGGTGTTTTTGCCAGAAATGTCGTGTCGGTGGTATCGGCAACAAATGGTGCTGTTTTCGGATCATATGGCAAGTTCCACAGAACATCATCCGACCCGCCCGGGTCAGCGTGCGTCAAGCCCGACCAATATTCCAGATTCCAGCGGAAAATATACCAATCTCTCGCCGTGTTGGTAATCGGAGCAAGTTTTGCAAACACACCGCCCCACACAGTATCCCAGCAATGCACCCAGATATTCTGCCAGCAGTTTCCGGTGTCTGCAATGATTCGCTTCAAATAACCGGTATAAGGATGTGCTCCCATATCGCCAGAAGTATTTTCATCAACGGCAATAATATCGTTAATATAGTCATATTTTCCGGTGCATTCATAGAGCCAGACTGCTGCCCATGCCAGTTCATCATAATCATAGCTGGATGTATAGAATCCGCCATCATAACCCAAGCTGGTAACGGTTTTTCCGTCTTCTGCTTCCGAATGCGTCTTGACTGCAAATTCATACATCTTGACGGCAGTATTTAAGCAGCGTTCTGCATACTCCGGTTCGGTATCCTTAAAGTTCAGATAATTCACTGCCAGCGAAGCCGCAACCCCTGCACACATATCCGAAGCAGGCGTTTCTACTGTTGCAAAATATGCCGGCCGTGCAAAGTCCAGCAGGTTTTCATTCTGCAATTCCGGTGCGTTCCAATAGTTGTGGTCAATGTTACCCTCTCCGACCTGATAGCAGAATGCCAAAATATCGCCGTTTTCATCAAAATAAGTGCACTTTAGGTAATAGTCGTTGAACCAGTGCAGAATGTCTTCAATATGCCATTGCTGTCCGGAATCCACATAGGCATCCCGAAATTCGTAATAGCCCCAGCCCAATGTGGAGGCAGCATAGCTGCCCGGAAGACAGAATTTTACATGGTCGCCAGCATCATGCATACCGCCAGCAACGTCAATCGTTCCATCGCCATCCGGGTCTAAAATATCCCGATTAGCATCAATGAATTTCTGTGACAGATTTGTGCCCTTGTAATCTTCCCCCATTGGTTTCAGCGGTACGGCTGCATCTTCTGTGTGGCAGTCCCCACGCCATTCCAGATTTCCGCCCGTAATGCCAGAGCCGCACTTGTTTGCATCATAAAAATACAAGGACATCTGCAAAGCTTTCGCAAAGTTGATTTCCACTTCTTCCTCTGATGTTGTGGCATCCGCAGCGGCTGCGGAAAAGCCCTGCCCCAATGTGGTGCAGCCCATAACCATACAGAGCAAGGCTGCTGCAATTTTTTTGCATCGATTTCGTTTCACAATAAACTCCTTTCTTTTGTTCCCCATTTCACACCATTTTCACGTACTTTGTCGTATTTGCCAAAATACAAGGCAATACGTGCATTTTCTTCTATTATATTAATCACAAATCCAAAAAAAAAGAACTTTATTTTATGTCCAGATTGTAAAAATATATTCTTGCAAGCCGCTGTTTCCCAGTAGACAGCCTGCTGCATTTGTAGTATAATAAAATAGATTTCTCATCACACAACAATTTCAGAAAGGATGTGGATTTTTTTGACCATTCAGCAATTAAAATATGCAGTTACAGCTGCCGAAAAAGGAACGATGAGCGAAGCTGCCCAGTCGCTGTTTCTCTCACAGCCCAGCTTAACTGCTGCCATTAAAGAGTTGGAAAAAGAACTGCGAATCACCATCTTCCACCGCACCAACAAAGGGGTCATTGCCACCAACGAGGGCGAAGAATTTTTAGGCTATGCCCGACAAGTGCTGCAACAGGTCGGCTTGATTGAAGAAAAATATCTGGACGGCAAACAGCTGAAACAAATCTTTTCCGTTTCTGCCCAGCACTATTCGTTCGCTGTCAATGCTTTCGTGGATGTCATTCAAACATTTGGCAATCAAAGCTATGATTTTACACTGCGGGAAACTCAGACGTTTGAAATTATTCAGGACGTTTCCAGATTGAAAAGCGAAGTCGGCGTACTGTATCTCTCCCGTGAAAATCAAGCAGTCATTCAAAAATTGATTGCAGAAAACGGGCTGGTCTTTGAAGAACTGTTCACCGCCTCTCCGCACGTCTTTATCAGCTTCAAGCATCCACTATCTGCCAAAGCGGAACTCACCTTGGACGACCTGAAACCCTATCCCTATCTCTGTTTTGAACAGGGCGACTACAATGCTTTTTACTTCTCCGAGGAAATCCTCAGCACCATCCCACGGGAAATGACCATCAAAGTCCGTGACCGTGCAACGCTGTTTAATTTAGCCGTCGGACTGGACGGATACACCATCAGCACCGGCATCATCAGCAAGGAACTGAACGGGGAAAATATCATTGCTCGCCCGCTCGCCATTCCAGAATCCATTCGTGTCGGAACCGTCACCCGAAAAAATATGACACTGAGCCGGCTGGGCACGGCATACATGGAAGCCCTGCGGCGGCATATCTGCAACGAACCATAAACAATTCCCATCACCTACAAAATCAGTATAGTTTTTTTCTATCGCAAACAGCGGAAAATCGGTATTTTACAACGGCTGATTTCTGGTGTAGAATGAAAAGCAATCCGGATGCTTCGCATCCATCCACCTACAACCAGAAAGGATTTTGATATGAAAACAGCAATTGTCGGATACCCTCGTATCGGGGCACATAGAGAATTAAAGTTTGCAAGTGAACAGTATTTCCGTGGAGCTTGCACCGAAGCAGAATTGCAGGAAACGGCAAAGTCCCTTCGCCTTGCCAATTTAACACAGCAGAAAGAAAGCGGTCTGGACTGGATTCCGTCCAATGACTTTTCGTTCTATGATGGCATGTTGGACACTGCCTTTTTGCTGAACGCTGTTCCGAAGCGGTATCGGGGACTCGGACTTGCTCCGCTGGATACCTACTTTGCAGCTGCAAGAGGATATCAGGGCGACAAGGGCGATGTAAAAGCCCTTGCCATGAAAAAATGGTTCAATACCAACTACCACTACATGGTACCGGAACTGGAAGACGACACTGCTATTTGTCTGGCAGATGAAAAGCCGTTCCAACTCTATCAAGAAGCAAAGGCTGCTGGGGTAGAAACCAAACCAGTTGTCATCGGTGCTTATACGTTCCTGAAATTAGCTGTTTACAACGGCAAGAAAACAGCTGCGGATTTCGTTGCAGACACCGTAAAGGCTTATGCAGACTTGCTCCAGAAGTTCCAGACCCTCGGCACTGCTTGGGTACAGTTCGATGAACCTTGCTTAGTCATGGATATGACCGCAGAAGACAAGGCTCTGTTTACACAGCTGTATACGGACATTCTGGCAGCAAAGGGCAGTGTAAAGGTTCTGCTCCAGACTTATTTCGGCGATGTACGGGACTGCTATGATACCATTTGCAAGCTGGATGTAGACGGCATTGGTCTGGACTTCCTCGAGGGCAAGCAGTCTGCGAAGCTGGTTACAGAACAGGGCTTTCCGAACGACAAGATTTTGTTCGCTGGCGTTGTCAACGGCAAGAACATCTGGAAGAATCACTATGACAAAACCCTTTCCCTGCTGGCAGAACTGAGCCAGCATGCAGAACAGATTGTTCTGAACACATCCTGCTCGCTGCTGCACGTTCCGTATACCACCGCCAATGAACACAAGCTCTCGGAAGAAGTGCTGTCACACTTTGCATATGCTGCGGAAAAGCTGACCGAACTGAACGAACTGAAACAGATTCTCTCCGCAGAACATCCGCAGGAAACTGCTGCTTACCAGAAGAATGCGGCTCTGTTCGCAACCCCGAGAAGCGGTGCAAACAAATCCGTTCAGGAACAGGTTGCTGCTCTGAAAGATGCAGACTTTGTTCGTCTGCCAGCATTCGCAGAACGGGAACAGATTCAGAAGAAAACCTTCGGTCTGCCACTGTTGCCGACAACCACCATTGGTTCTTTCCCGCAGACTGCCGCTGTTCGTGCAAACCGTGCCGCATTCCGAAAAGGTGAAATCTCTCAGGAACAGTACGAGGCATTCAACAAACAGCAGATTGCAGACTGCGTTGCATTACAGGAAAAAATTGGTCTGGACGTTCTGGTTCACGGCGAATTTGAACGAAATGACATGGTAGAATATTTCGGTGAAAGTCTGGACGGCTATGTATTTACCCAAAATGCATGGGTGCAGTCCTACGGTACTCGCTGCGTAAAGCCGCCGGTCATCTGGGGCGATGTAAAGCGTGCAAAGCCGATGACGGTCAACTGGTCTGTCTATGCACAGAGCCTGACAAAAAAGCCGATGAAGGGTATGCTGACTGGCCCAGTTACCATTCTGAACTGGTCGTTCCCGAGAGAAGACATCTCCTTGAAAGAAAGTGCTTATCAAATCGCCCTTGCCATTCGGGAAGAAGTATTGGATTTGGAAGCAAACGGCATTACCATGATTCAGGTCGATGAAGCGGCACTTCGGGAAAAACTGCCGCTGCGGAAATCTGACTGGAACAGCGACTATCTGGACTGGGCAATTCCGGCATTCCGTCTGGTGCACAGCGGTGTAAAGCCGGAAACACAGATTCACACCCATATGTGCTACAGTGAATTTACAGACATCATTGCTGAAATTGATGATATGGATGCCGATGTGATTACCTTTGAAGCAAGCCGTTCGGATTTGAAAATTCTGGACAGCTTACAGGAACACCACTTCCGGACAGAAGTTGGCCCAGGTGTTTATGACATTCACTCTCCAAGAGTTCCGTCTGTCGAAGAAATCAAGTTGGCACTGCACAAGATGCTGGAAAAGATTCCAGTCGAAAAGCTTTGGGTCAATCCGGACTGCGGTCTGAAAACCAGAGGCGACAAGGAAACCATTCCGAGTCTGGAACATCTAGTTTGTGCCGCACAGGAGGTACGGTGTGAGCTCTCCAAATAAGACGACATTCTCCTTTGAAATTTTTCCGCCAAAGCCCACTTCTGAGCCGAGCGTCATTTATGGGACATTGGACGCTCTGCAAGACTTGAAACCAGACTTTATCAGCGTGACTTACGGAGCTGGTGGCGGAGCAAATTGCAAGAATACGGTTGGCATTGCATCCTACATTCAAAACACCTGCCAGACAGAAAGCGTTGCCCATCTCCCCTGCTTGTATCTCTCCGAATCCGACTTGAACGGCATTCTGGAACAGCTGCGGGAAAACGGCATTCACAACATCTTAGCGTTACGAGGCGACCGTTCAGAAACGGCAACCCCGAACGGTCGATTCTCCCATGCCAACGAACTGATTTCGTATATTCACAACTACGACCCCAGCTTTCATATCATGGCTGCCTGCTATCCGGAGGGACATCCGGAACAGCACAGCCCAGCGGAAGAATTGGAAACCTTAAAGCGAAAAGTAGATGCAGGGGCTTCGCAATTCATTACACAACTGTTCTTAGACAATGATGCTTTTGATACATACCGCAACAAAGTTGCACAGGCTGGCATTACTGTTCCAATTGAAGCAGGAATCATGCCCGTGACCAACAAGAAACAAATCGAACGCATGGTGAAGCTGTGCGGTGCAACGCTCCCGAAAAAATTCCTGCATATTCTAAACAAGTATGAGGACAATCCGGAAGCCTTGCGAGATGCTGGCGTTGCCTATGCCATTGAGCAGATTGTAGACCTCATTGCACAGGACGTAGACGGTATTCATCTGTACACCATGAACCGTGCCGATGTTGCCAGAGATATTGACCATGCTGTGCATCGTCTGTTACAGTGACCATTTGTTTTCCAAACTCCAAATAGAAAAAATCCGTCCGTGGAATTTTCCATGGACGGATTTTTGTTTTTCTGATGGATGAATTGCCTGCGGTTATTCGTTCAAGAACCGCTCAAACTTCCGGATATTTTCCCGTGTTCCGATGACACAAACCGTATCCCCTCGGTGCAGGATGGTATCCGGCTTAATTTCAATCTCCAAAGAACCATTATGCTTGACTGCAATCAGGTTGATGCCGAACATCTTTCGAGGATTGATTTCCTGCACGGTTTTCTCTGCAATTTTCTGTGTCACGCTCAATTCCATCAAGTCAACCTCTTCGCTCAGCGTGATAAAGTCCAGAAAGCCCGGTGCAAGCAACCGATTTGCCAGACGAATCGCCATATCCCGTTCCGGATAGACCACTTCTGCTCCCAGCAGTTCCAGCACACAGCCTTGTTCTGCACTGGTTGCTTTTGCAATAACCCGCTTCACACCCAGCTGAATAACATTCAGCGTTGCCAAGATGCAAGTGTCTATCCGTTCTCCAATACAGATGATGACCACATCACAGTTATCAATTCCGACTTTTCGGAAATTCTCCTTAGAAAGCTCCTGCACCACATAGGCGTGGTCGGTGAACGCTGCCGCAGAATTGATTTTTGCTTCGTTTTCATCAATGATAATCAAATCTTTTCCGGATTCCGAGAGAGTCTGTGCCAATGCATAGCCAAACCGTCCCAATCCGATAATTCCATACAATCCATTTTCTGTTTTTACTTTTTTTCCAAACATGATGGTTCTCCTTTCTTCTGTCCGGTTTTTCCTGTATGTACCCAGCTGTCCATTATCCAACAGAAATGCTTTCCACTGGCAGCAGAATGGTTTGCCGATGTTTCCGGAACCAGAGCGAAACCACAGTCAATGTGCCCAGTCTTCCGCCAAACATTGCCGCCATCAGCAGCCACTTCCCCAAAGTGGCAACAGAACTGGTGATTCCGGTCGAAAGTCCCACGGTACTGAATGCCGATGCGGTTTCAAAGAGCAGCGACAAGAATGGCAGTGTCGGATTTAACAGGCAAAGAATAAATGTAATTGTCAAGACGATTCCAAGTGCCAAACTGCAAATGACTGTTGCCTGCTGTACCGTGCCTGCTGCAAAGCGTTTCCGGAATGCACCGGGCTGTTCTCCCCTCGGATAGGCAAGCATGGTACGAAATAATACAAAAATCGTGGTGACTTTAACGCCGCCCCCTGTAGAACCAGGCGATGCTCCGATATACATCAATACACAAATCAAAAGCTGACTGGCATTGGAAAAATCACCCACATTTGCAATTGTCAAGCCCGATGTTCGGGAAGTGATGCCCATAAAGAACGCATTCACCCAGGAAAGCGAGTCGCCTTCAATTGCTTTCAGTAACAGCGAACTGGTGAGATCCAAAAATCCGGAAGTGGTCAGCACAACTTTAGTATGTAAACTGAACTTGTGAAACCGCTGATTCCGCAAAATATCCAGAATGACAAAGAATCCAAAGCCCCCTAAAATATTTTCTGCAATGGTCAACAGCTGTAACCCTACATCATTTCGATAAGAGAGCAATCCGCCTAAAATATCAAACCCCGCATGATTAAACGTGGAAACGCTGTGAAAAATCGCAATTCCCAATGCCGGCAAAACATCAAACTGCTGGCGAAATAAAAACCATCCCACAAATGCTGCGGAAGATTCGACGATAATCGTTGTAATCAAAACCGAACGAATCAGTATTTGTACATCTTTCATCGTTGGATAGTTCAACGCTTCCTGTACCAAGACTTGATCTCGCATCCGTAGCTTTCTGCCTGTAAACGCAATCAGTCCTGCACCGATGGATGTAATCCCCAAGCCGCCAATCTGAATTAAAATACAGAGCACAACATATCCAAACGTGCTAAAGGTACTCGCCGTATCGACAACCGTCAACCCCGTGGTGGATACGGCACTGACTGCCGTAAAAGCAGCATCGACAATTGAAAGGCTGCCCGGATGTCGCTGCGAAATCGGCAGCAGCAACAGCCCTGTTCCCAGCAGCATCATGATGAGAAAACCAAGTGCAATCAGTTGTACGGGTGTGACCGACGAACGCTTTTTATGCGTCATTTTTTGTTTCCTCCGAACGCACATGAAACTAAAAAGGCAAGTATCATTCATTCTTTGCCTTTTCAAAAAAGCGGAACTGCTCTCTGCCATTTTCTGCACATGGAGCAGTTCCGTTGCAATCATATCTGTTGTTTCTTATGCTTTCTTAGCCATAGATGCCTTTGTGACTTCTACAATATGCTCTGCACATAGACCAAATTCTTTCAGCAAATCCACTGCTGGGCCAGAATGTCCGTATTCATCATTGACCCCAATTCGTACTACTGGAACTGGACAGGTATCGCAAACTGCTTCTGCAACTGCTGCACCCAGTCCGCCGATGATGCTGTGTTCTTCAACTGTAATCAGCAGTCCGGTTTCTGCGGCTGCCTTTGCAATCAAATCAACATCCAGCGGCTTAATGGTATGGATATTCAAAACTCTTGCAGAAATGCCATCAGCTGCCAGCTGTTCTGCTGCATCCAGTGCTTCGGATACCATCAGACCGGTTGCAACCAATGTGACATCCTTGCCTTCTCTCAAGGTGATGCCCTTTCCGATTTCAAACTGGTAGGTTTCCGGATCGTTGAAAATCGGAGCTGCCAGTCTGCCAAATCGCAGGTAAACTGGGCCTTCCATTTCAATGGCTGCCTTTACAGCGGCTCTTGCTTCTACATCGTCTGCCGGATTCAAAATGGTCATGCCCGGAATGGTACGCATCAGGGCAATATCTTCGTTGCACTGGTGAGTTGCACCGTCTTCGCCAACCGAGATACCAGCATGGGTTGCACCGATTTTCACATTCAGGTGCGGATAACCAATGGAATTCCGAACGATTTCATAGGCTCTGCCAGCGGCAAACATTGCGAATGTGCTGGCGAACGGAATCTTTCCGGAAGCTGCCAGACCAGCTGCAACGCCCATCATATTGGCTTCTGCAATACCGCAGTCAAAAAACCGTTCCGGATATGCTTTCTTAAAGATACCGGTCTTGGTTGCAGCTGCAAGGTCTGCATCCAGTACGACCAGATTTTCATAGGTTTCTGCAAAGTCCCGCAGTGCTTCGCCGTAGCTTTCCCGTGTTGCTTTCTTTTTTGTTTCGCCTGCCATGTCTTAACCCTCCAGTTCCTGCAGCTGTGCGGTCAGTTCCGCCATTGCCTGTTCATATTCTGCCTGATTCGGTGCTTTGCCGTGCCAGCCAACTTGATTTTCCATGAAGGAAACGCCCTTGCCCTTTACGCTCTTCTGCACGATGACAACCGGCTGTCCCACAATCTGTTCTGCTTCTGCAAATGCTGCTTCAATCGAATCAAAATCATGAGCATCCATCTGAATGACATGCCAGCCGAATGCTGCAAATTTTTCCGGAATCGGTTCTGGAGAGCAAACTTCAGAGAGCTGTCCATCAATCTGCAAGCCGTTATAGTCTACGATTGCCAGCAGGTTGTCCAGATGATAATGCGATGCAAACATCGCTGCTTCCCAGACCTGACCTTCTTCAATTTCGCCATCACCCAAAATGGTATAAACCTTATAAGCAGCGTTGTCCAGCTTGCCAGCCAGAGCCATACCACAGGCAACGGAAATGCCCTGTCCGAGCGAACCGCTGGACATATCAATGCCCGGTGTATGAATGCACGGGTGACCCTGCAACATTGCACCGATGTGCCGCAAAGACTGCAATTCTTCCTGTGGGAAGAAACCACGCTGTGCCAGTGTTGCATACAATGCCGGTGCACAGTGTCCCTTGGAAAGTACCAGCCGATCCCGATCTGCCATTTCCGGCTGTTTCGGGTCAATGTGCATTTTTGCAAAATAAAGATACGTCAGCAAGTCGCTGATGGAAAGCGAACCGCCCGGATGTCCGGACTTTGCACAATAAGTGCCTTCAATGACACCCATCCGCACTTTACAAGCAATCGCTTGTAACTTTTTCTTTGTGATTTCCTCCATGGAAATTCCCTCCGTTGTTAAAATTTTGATTGTATCCATAAAAGCAATTCTAAGATTGCCTTTTGATCACAAGTATGAGTTAAAACATGGTCTGCAATCGCCTGAATGGCAGGCTGTGCATTTGCCGGAGCAACACCATAATCTGCCGCTTCCAGCATCGCACGGTCGTTTTCATAGTCCCCAGCTGCCACGACAATAGATGGGGATTCTAAATGAAACCGCTTTCGGTATTCCACCAGTGCACTGCCCTTGGAAACCTGTTTCGGCAGCATCTCATAAAAGCTGTCGGATGACTGAATGAAATCTACATCTGTCCAGTTCTGTGCCTGAATAAACGCTTGCAAGCGAGGCATATCGGACGGGTCAACCGCAAATAAAATCTTCATCCACGGAATGTCCGGCATAGTTTCCAGCGTGCAGTATTTCGGCGTTACCTGACAGATGGCAACGTGCTGCTGCTCATAGATGGTATTCTGAATGACATACGTTCCATCTGCACAGAGAATCTCAGAGCCTGCCTGCGGAAATTCCTTCAGAACCGCAGCTGCCATTTCTCTGGCGGATGCACACAACGGCTGTTGATAGAGAATCTGTTCGGAAACAGGGTCGTAAATCATTGCCCCATTGAATAAAATCATCGGCTCTTTTACGGACAACTGTTCCCAGTAGGTTCGAGCAGATTCAATGGTTCTCCCCGTTGCAATCGTAAAGTGACCACCCTGCTGGACAAACTGCTGAATGCCGTCTCGCAGGTCATCCGAAATCCGCTTGTCAGATGGCAATAATGTTCCATCTAAATCCGAGAAAAGCCAAACATCATTTTTCATGGCTGCACCATCCCTTCTGCTTCTGTAAACCGTAGTTTTCGCAAAGCTGCCTGAAAATAATCCGGCAGCGGACTGGTAAATTCCATATATTCGCCCGTGGTCGGGTGCATGAATCCAATTTTTCCGGCGTGCAGGCACTGCCCTGTCAAGTTCGGAAACGGCTTTCCATACACGTCATCGCCCAACACTGGATGCCCTAAATATGCTAAGTGCACCCGAATTTGATGGGTTCTGCCCGTTTCGAGCTGTAACCGCAGATGCGTATAGTTGCCGGACTCCGCCAACACGGTATAATGCGTGATGGCATCCTTGGAATTTTTCTGTGTGACACACATTTTTTTCCGGTCAACGGGATGCCGCCCAATCGGTGCATGAATCGTTCCGGACTTTTCCGAGAATCGCCCGACGGCAATCGCCTGATAGGCTCTTGTGAAGGTATGTGCCTGAATCTGTTCCGACAGTTTCAAGTGAGCGTGATCGTTCTTTGCTACCATCAGCAAGCCGCTGGTGTTCTTATCAATGCGGTGCACGATGCCCGGACGAATCACACCATTGATACCGGAGAGCCGGTCACCGCAGTGATACAGCAAAGCATGTACCAGCGTTCCCGTCAGATTGCCGGGAGCAGGATGTACTACCATGCCTTTCGGCTTATTCACCACCAGCAAATCATCATCTTCATAGACAATGTCCAGCGGAATTGGTTCGGGTACAAGTTCCAATGAAACGGGTTCTGGAATGACAACCTGCACGACATCACCGCTGCGAATTTTATAATTCTTGGAAACGGCTGCACCATTGACGGTGACATCGCCCTGTTCCATGCGAGTTTGAATTACCGAACGGGTCAAGTCCAAGGTGTCCTGTTCCGCCAGCCATTTATCCAAACGCTGCCCGACCGCTTCCGGCGTAAATGTCAACGGTTCTTTCATGCAGAACCTTCTTTCCGGTCGGATTTTTTCGAGCTGCCCTCTAAAAAGAGCAGATAAATTGCCAGCAGGAAAACGCCGACCACCACGCAGCAATCTGCAAAGTTAAACACAGCAAAATGAAACAGCCGAACATCCAGATAGTCAATGACTTTTCCATCCCGAAATAGACGGTCAATCAGATTTCCAATGCCGCCTGCAATAATCAATGCGGAACAAATCGGAATCATCTTGGAACGCTTTCGGTATTTCACCATGAGCACTGCACAAATTACCATCAATAAGACGGTGACAGCGATTAAAAACCACCGCATTCCCGAAAAGCTGCTGAATGCTGCACCCTGATTTTCCAGATAGGTCAGGTTTAAAACTTCTTTTCCGCCAATCTTGATAAACGGAATGCTGCCTTGTGGCTGTAATGTATGCACAGCCCAATATTTAATAAACTGGTCAACCCCGACCAGCAAGACGATGCAGATACAAGATAGGATCATCAAGTGAAACGCTCCTCCCTTTCCAGCTGAGGACAAGAACAGCCCGCCGCACAAAACCGGCAGGCTGTCATCTTTATCATCGTCTTTTATTCAGAAATGACGTGTGCACATCTTGCACAGAGTGTCGGATGTGTCTTGTCTTCGCCGACCGTTGTCGAATACATCCAGCAACGCTCGCACTTCTCGCCAGCTGCTGTTGTAATGAGATACTGATTTTCTGCTGCATCGGTCTTTGTTACCGTTACGCTGGATACAATCAGAACCTTTTCCAGCAGTTCTCTATTTTCAGAAAGAATTGCATAAGCGGCATCGTCTGCAACGGCAATTTCCACCGCAGCTTCGAGCGACTTTCCAATTACCTTTTCATTCCGCTTTTCTTCGAGCATCTTGTTGACATCCAAACGAGTCTGATAAATCAGATTCCACTTTTCTGTGAATGCATCGTCTGCAACCAGACCGCTCTTTTCCGGCATCTGGTTCAGGAAGACGCTTTCGGTGTCATCCGCTGCACCGTGCGGCATAAAGCTCCAGATTTCTTCTGCGGTGAAGGAGAGTACCGGAGCGAGCAGTAACGTCATACCACGCAAAATGCGATACATGGTTGTCTGTGCAGCCCGTCTTGCAACGGAGGTTTCCTTTTCACAGTACAGACGATCCTTGATGATGTCCAGATAGAAGTTGGACATATCGGTCGTGCAGAAATTGTGAATGCTGTGGAATACCACATGGAAATCAAAGTTGGTATACCCTTCGTGTACCTTGTCAATCAGCCGATCCAGACGAATCAATGCCCAGCGGTCTAATTCATGCAGCTGGTCATCGGAAACCATATCTGTATCTGGATTAAAGCCCGCCCCGTTTCCGAGGTTGCCCAGAATATATCTTGCGGTGTTCCGAATCTTTTTATACGCATCGGAAAGCTGCTGCAAAATTGCCTTGGAAATCCGGATATCAGAATGATAATCGGAAGAAGCAACCCACAGGCGGAGAATATCTGCACCATACTGCTGAATGATTTCATCCGGCATGATGCCATTGCCCAAAGACTTGGACATCTTTCTGCCTTCGCCGTCTACAACCCAGCCATGCGTACAAACTGCCTTATACGGAGCTTTACCCTTATAGACAACAGAAGTCAGCAAGGATGACTGGAACCAGCCACGATACTGGTCAGCACCTTCCAGATACAAATCTGCCGGCCAACGCAGGCAATCATACTGTTCCATAACCGCAGTGTGAGAAACGCCGCTATCAAACCAAACATCCATGATGTCATATTCTTTGGTAAATTCCTTGCAGCCGCATTCGCAAGTGACGGACGGGTCAATGAAGTCCTTGACATCCTTTGTCCACCATGCATCTGCACCTTCTGCACGGAACAAATCTGCAATGTTCTTGATGGTGGTGTCGTTGATGATTGGCTTCTTGCAATCCTTACAATAAATAATCGGGATTGGCACGCCCCAAGTTCTCTGACGGGAAATACACCAGTCGCTGCGATCCCGTACCATGCCCTTGATGCGTTCTTCGCCCCATTCCGGAATCCACTGAACGGATTCGATTGCACGGATGGCATCATCCTTGAAGCCCTTAACAGAGCAGAACCACTGTTCCGTTGCACGATAAATAATCGGCTGGTGGCAACGCCAGCAGTGCGGATACTGGTGGACAATCCGTTCAGTTGCCAGCATTGCTCCACATTCTACCAGCTTTGCAGCAATTGCCTTGTTTGCCTGCTGAGTGTCCATGCCTTCAAATTCGCCAGCTTCTGCGGTCTGCTTGCCGTGTGCATCCACGCAAACCAGAATGCCGATTTCATCATAATTCTTGCAGACTTCAAAGTCTTCTACACCATAGCCTGGAGCGGTATGAACACAACCTGTACCGCTTTCCAGTGTAACATGGTCGCCGACAATGACCATGGAATTCCGGTCATACAGCGGGTGCTTGGTCTGGATGTGTTCCAGTTCGCTGCCCATGAATGTGCCGATGGTTTCATAATCGGTGATACCAGCTGCTTTCATGGTCGGTGCAACCAGTTCTACTGCCATGCAGTAATATTCCGAACCAGCCTTTACGAGGGTGTATTCATAATCAGGGCCAACGCAAACAGCGAGGTTGCCCGGGATTGTCCAAGTGGTCGTTGTCCAGATAACGAAGTAAACCTGCTTCGGGTCAATGCCCAGCTTCGAGAACACGCCCTTGTCATCCATTACCTGGAACTTTACATAGATAGAATCACATGGATCGTTTTCATATTCAATTTCTGCTTCTGCCAAGGCAGTCTGGCAATCCGGACACCAGTATACTGGCTTCAAGCCCTTATACATATAGCCACGCTTTGCCATTTCGCCAAAGACTTCTACCTGTCTTGCTTCATATTCCGGCTTCAGGGTCAGATATGGGTCACAATAATGTCCCAAGCTGCCCAGACGCTTGAACTGCTTCATCTGATTCTGAACGTGCTTCATTGCAAAATTCTTGCAGTGCTTCCGCAGTTCTACCGGAGAAATCGCACCATTTTCCACACCGATGGACTTCAATGCTTTCAATTCAATCGGCAGACCGTGGGTATCCCAACCCGGCACATACGGTGCACAAAAGCCGCTCATGTTCTTATACTTAATGATAAAGTCTTTTAAAACCTTATTCAATGCTGTACCAAGATGGATTTCCCCGTTTGCGTACGGTGGACCATCGTGTAAAACATACATCGGACGACCCTGATTCTTTTGAACCATCTTTTCATACAGGTCTTGTTCTTCCCATTTTCCCAGCACATCGGGTTCTCGCTTCGGCAGATTTCCACGCATCGGAAATGCTGTTTTCGGCAAGTTCAATGTTGCATTATAATCCTGTGCCATATCTGTATCTGGTTCTTCCCAGTTTGTTTTCGCCGGAAAGAACCCTCCTTTCATTGAATTACCTTTTGCTGCCTGTTGTGCAGGCAATTTTAAATACGATGAAGTTGGATTCGCTTACGCTTACGCATCCTCATCTTCATCGGCATCGCTCAAATCGCCAAAGTGCGAATCATAAGAACCCTGAATGGTCTTTGCAGAGAACTGCGAAGAGGCAAACGGGTCAGAAGTCGGAGCGGATACCACCGGGATTTCCTGTTCTGGTACTTCTTCTTCCGGTTCATCCTGCTGCGGTGTGAAGCCGAATTCCAAATCATCTTCTTCCGGCATGGTTGACAGCATCTGCAAGTGTTCTTTATACATATCAAACAGAGCCTTCTTGAAGTCTGCAACCTGCTTTCTAGCATCTGCCAGAGCCTGATGTGCTTCGTCGATTTCTGCCTGATTCTTTGCCAGCAGGGCTTCATGCTTGACGGTTACTTCGTCCATCATTGCATCTGCACGCTTCTTGGCATCGGCAATAATGCCGTCAGCCTTGGCATTTGCTTCGGCAATAATCCGGTGACCTTCCCGCTGTGCACCCAACAGGGCATCCTTCAGGGCATCTTCGTCCCGCATATATTCCCGGACTTTGTCTGCCAGCACCTGAATCTTTTCGTTGCTGTCTGCCATTTCCTGTTCGGCAATTTCAACTTCCTGTTCCAGCTGTGTCAGAAACTCGTCAATGTCTTCCTGCTTATAGCCAAAAGCAGCTTTTTCAAATCGAAGTTCGTGAATTTCCTTTGCACTAATCATTTCTGTGCCCACCTCTCATTTATATTGTTCAATGAAAATATGCAGCCTTCCCTTTTTAGAAGGTTCGGATACGGAAATCAGCTGGAACTTGCCGCTGCCCCGTATGACAAAAATATCACCGGTCTGCATATGTTCGGATGGCTGCAAAACGGTGTGACCGCTTCGCTCCATGTAACCTTGTTGAATGATTCTGACCGCCTTTTCCCGGCTTTGTCTGGTAACCACTGCCGCAATTGCATCGCACCGAAGAGAAGACACCGTTCCATGGTGTTCGATCCGTTTCCGGACGGGAACAATGGAAAACGGTTCTGTATCCGTGCAGCGAACGCCGCCACGCCCTACCTTTTCCAAAGACTGCACCAGCAGTGCAGCTGCGGCATCGGTCGCCCAAAGCTGTGCTTTTCCTTTTTCAATCAGAATATCGCCGATGGTTTCCCGTTTCAGTCCGCAGCCCAATGCTGCCCCTAAAAAGTCCCGATGCTCCAGTGTTTGCAGGTTGGAATAGCGGATGGTGACGCATCGGCATCCGACCCAAGCCGGATCGAACTCCAGAAAATCCGGATACAAACAGCAGCATTTTCGCTCTGCCTGTTCATAGCCGCCCCAGAACTGATACGCCAATTCCGCCTGCCGCTGCAAAAATGCGTCCGCAGCGGCACACTGCATTTCATCCAGAAACATGGTGCAATCGGGTGCACAATCCCGCCGACAGCGGTCGGCGAGGTCTTGCAAACGGGAAAAGAAAACCGATTCCGATTCTGTTTCTCTGCGGTTCATAACATAATCAAACCGTTATTTTCCAGTTCCCCCACGAATTCATCACCAACGAATCCAACATTATACGGGGTTACAATATAAGTCTGGTTTGCAACCGGCTTGATATTGCCATTCTGTGCATAGGCAACGCCCACCAGGAAGTCAATGATCCGTCTTCTGTTGGCTTCGGTTGCGGATTCCAGATTCAGAACAACGGTCTTATTTGCCATCAGATGGTCTGCAATCTGCTTTGCATCGGTGAACAGTTCCGGCTTTACCAGAACCACTTGCAGCTGGGTCGTTGCCTTGATGTTGACCACCCGATTATTTCTCGGTGGTTCGTTGGGAGCTGGTGCTGGGTTCACCGGCGGTGTGTAAGAAGATGCACTGCTATAAGCAGAGCTGCTGCTTTCATAAGAAGAACTCGGCTGAGGCGATGGTGCAGCTGCTGCCGGCTGTTCCGGTTCTTTTTTGGTGACCGGTTCGGTCGGTTCTGCATACTCGTCTTCGTTCGGCATAAAGAAATCTTTCAATCCATTAAAAAAACTCATAACAATCTCCGTTCTCCGCACGTTCTATCTTTCTTTTTCTCTGCCTGACTGCCAATGTGCGGGTTCAGTACAGGAAGCCTGTTTTTTTCTATGTCACAGGTTCATTTTATCGGTAGACTCTTGCACCAAAAAGTGCTGAGCCGATTCGTACCAGGGTTGCACCATACTGAATGGCTTTTTCGTAATCGCCGGACATGCCCATGGAAAGGATGTCCATATCTATATTATCCATGTTTTTGCTGCGAATGTCAAGATATAAATCTTGCATTTTTGATAGAAATTTCTCATTTTCTCCGGCTGGCGGGATGGTCATCAAGCCTTTTACCTTCAAATTCTGGAAGGTTGCGACTTCTTCGAGCAGCGGCACTAACTGTTCCGGTGCGATTCCGCTCTTGGACGTTTCATCACCAATGTTGACTTCCACCAAAATCTCCTGCACTTTTCCAACACGGGCAGCCTGCCGGTCAATTTCTTTCGCAAGATGCACCGAATCCACAGAGTGAATCAGTGCCATATCTTCAATGATGTATTTGACTTTATTGGTCTGTAAGTGTCCAATAAAGTGCACCGTTGCGGACGGGTCATAAAAGTCCCGCTTGGAAAGATATTCCTGCACCCGATTTTCCCCCAGTAGGGAAATACCGCAGTGAATGGCGTGATTGACGGCTTCCGGTGCAACCGTTTTGGTCACTGCCATGAAATCCACATGGTCAGATGGCTTCCGGTATTTTGCCTTTGCCGCTTCAATCTCGTTGTAAATCCGGTTATAGTTTTCCGTGATATAATCAAAACTATTCTCCATTTACATCTATCCCCTCTACAATAATGGAATCATAAAGAATCAAATAGCCGTCACCGGCATTCAGTGAAGACAATACATAGTCATCGCCTTCATAGATGACATCCAGTTTCCGGAACGAAACGGTTTCGCCGTCCATGACATAAACGCCACGGTAATTGACTTTGGTCGTTGTTTCTTCGCCAGTCAGTACGTTGGTAGAAGTTTCCTCCAGTTCCTTGAACCGGATGGCACTTCTTGGCACTTGAATGCCCTCATACTCACCCTTGATGATTTCGACCCGTTCGGAACGGTTCTTTACGAAATCCGATGTCATATAATCACAGTGCAATACAATCAGCGTTTCTTTTGGGTCGCTGCTTGTCCGCAAATCGGTAATCACCGCATTTGCCGTTGCACCGGAATTTGCCAGTTTTAAAGTGACTTCATCATCCACCTGATATTCCAATGTGGTATTGTCAATGACACCCACCATATACCAGCCGTAGCTGTCAATGGTCTTTCCCACAATCGTATCGCTTTGCAGACCATTGTTATTCTGCACCGCTTTGATGTCATCAATGGTCAGCTTGTCGATGTTGTCGGTAGTCAGCTTGGATTCATATCCATCTGCATAGCTGACAAAATAAACCGGAGAAGCTGCCTTTACGGTATCCCGTGGAGCTTTCTTGGAATTTTGCAGCTTGGTGATTTCTTCCGAAACAGCAGTTGCCTGCTCTGAAAAGTTTTCTGCACCCTGATTGATGACCAATTGATAGGCACTCAAGGCGATCTGGAAATCACTCTTTGCAGTCTGCAAGCCAGACAGGTTTCCGCTGTCTTTGCAGTAAGTAATCTGATTATAATAGCGTTCCACCTGCGAAGACAATTCTGCCGGCTGGGCATTCTGTAAAATGCCGGGGTTGGAGATGCGATTCAACAGGTTCAATTCCTGCTGCAACGCTGCGATTTGCTGATTTGTTTCAATGGCGGACTGGTCGGCATAAATTTCCGCAATCGTTCCGCCCTTTTCGACCTTTCCGCCGTCCGGCACGTTATAACTAATCGCACCAGAGCCGTTATAGGTCAATACGGTTTCATCTCGCACATAAACCCCCTGAAAGGTTTCCGATTGTGCCGCTGTAGCAGAAACTGCCGTTTCTGTCTTATACTGCGTGTCCACAAAGTGGTAAAAAATCGTACCAATGGTGGCAATGATGGCAATCGAAAGCACAATCAGCAGAATGTGCATCATTCTTGTGTTAGAATCCATACCTCAATCAATCTTCTTTTTCTGCCGCATCGAGAATCGCAATGGGGCGAGTTGGTTTTAATGTGGAGATGGCGTGCTTATACACCAGATTCTGTTCTCCGTTGCACTCCAGAATGACGATGTAGCTGTCAAATCCTTTGACAATGCCCTTAAACTGAAAACCATTCATCAGAATAATGGTCACCAGGATTTTTTCTTTTCTTGCCTGGTTTAAAAATACATCCTGTAAGTTCATCATTTTGTTCATTGTAACTGCTCCTTCCTACGCATCCGGTCTTTTTCTTCTCATTTTTCTGTTGTTTCAAAAAGACCTATTCTATTATAGCACAAGAATTGCTGTTTGGCTATAATTTTCTTGGATTTTTCTAAGATTTCTTTGTTATTGTTAAATTTGTACAATTTTATCCACACGACATCGGCTCTTTTTCTAAACCAAGTGAGCTGTCGTTTCGCATATCGTCGGGTTTCCTGCTTTAATTTGTCGATACAGGCGGATAAATCGCTTTCTCCGGTGAAATAGGGAATCAATTCTTTGTATCCGATGGCATTTGCTGCGGTCTGCTTTGGATTGGTTTTCCAGACGGCATAAGACTCTTCCACCAGTCCATTTTCCACCATCAAATCCACTCGCCGATTGATGCGGTCATACAGAACTTGCCGGTCTTCATAATCCAGACCGATGATACAAGCATCATACGGAGAAGGCTGCGTGCGGCTCTCTGCTTTCTGCACGCTGAACGGCTTGCCAGACAGCAATGTCACTTCCAAGGCCCGCACCACTCGCACCACATTATTCGGATGAATCGCCGCAGCAGCGACTGGGTCAACTGCTTTCAATCGCTCGTGCAGGGCTTCCGTCCCGTGTGTTTCTGCGTAGTCTGTCAGCTCTTTCCGCAGGGCAGCATCCTGTTTGGTTTCTGCAAACTGCACATTGTCCAGCAGCGATGCAAGATACAGCCCTGTTCCACCGACCAGAATCGGCAGCTTTCCACGCTGGGTGATGTCTGCAATCGCCTGTTCCGCCAGCTTCACATAGTCCGCAACATTAAAAATGGTATCCCGTGGCAGAATATCAATTAAGTGGTGCGGAATGCCCTGCATTTCTTCCGGTGTTGGCTTTGCGGTTGCAATGTCCATGCCCTTGTAAATCTGCATAGAATCCACTGAAACCACTTCCCCGTTGTATGCCTTTGCAAGTTCTACGCCTAGGGCAGTCTTTCCGGAGGCGGTCGGCCCTACCACAGCAAGAATCGGGATTTTTTCTTTTGTCTGCATCTCATACCCTCTTAAATTGTTTTTCCAGTTCGTGTTTTTTGATGACAAACATCACCGGTCTGCCGTGCGGACAGTGCCGAACCTGTTCATCTGCATAGACAATCTGAGCCAGTTCCTGCAATTCCGCCAAATCATTTTTATCATGTGCCTTAATTGCTGCCTTGCACGCCATGGTGTGCAGCAAATCGTCCAGATACGCCGTCTGCGGATTGATTTTTCCAAGTGCAAAATTGTGTGCAATCTCCGTGACAATTTCATCAATGTTCAGCGACTGCAAAAAAGTTGGAACAGCCGTTGTCCGCAAAAAGGGCGGATTGGAGAAGTCAAACGAAAAGCCCATATTTTCCAGCTGTTCGGTCTGCTCCTGCATCAATGCAAATTCATCCATTGGCAAGAGCGTTTCTGTTTTCTGCATCAAAAGTTGCTGATATTGTTTCGCTGCACCGCTTTTCAGCCGTTCAAAAATCACCCGTTCGTGGGCAGCATGCTTATCAAAAATCACCAGTTTCTGTTCCGCTGGGATTTCTGCCAGAATATAATTCTGAAACACTTCCCCAATCACACGGATTTCCGGTAAAATCGTCTGCTTCTCCGGCAGTGACTCCGGAACAGATGGTTCTGATGCTGTGGTTGGCAGTGGGAGAATCGTTTCCGGCAACGCAGATTCTTCCGGCGGCGGTTCAAACTCTGCGTTCTGACCCAATTCTAATTCTGATTCTGTATGCTCCGCTTGCGGATTCTCAATGGCTGCCGGACGAGTTCCCTCCGGCATCAATGCTGCCATGGTTTCCCCGATGTCATAATGATATTGCGTCGGGTAAATCGTCTGCGGCGGCGGTGGAGATTCTACTTCCGGCTCTGCCTTTGAGGCAAACGGGTCAGATGGCTCTTTCAAGTGCGGCAATGTCGGTTGCTGCATCGGCGTGGAAACAGTTGGCTGTTTTGTCCAGTCCTGTGCATTATGGCGAAACTGAAAGTCATAAATCAGTCCATTTTCCAGCAGTGCATTTTTCACCGCAAAAAACAAACTGTCTGCAACATTTTTCTCGCTGGTAAACCGGACTTCTGCCTTTGCCGGATGGACATTGACATCCAAATCCACGGGCAGCATCTCCAGCATTAACACGCACGTTGGAAACTTTCCGGTCATAATCAAATTTTGATAGGCACTTTCCAGTGCAACGCTGCACACACGAGAACGGATATACCGTCCATTGATGAAGAAATGCTGAAATGTGCGGTTCGACTTGGAATAAAGCGGCTTTCCGACATAACCGCTCACCCGTAAAAATCCATCGTCATACTGCACGGGGATTAAATCATGGGCAAATTCTTTTCCAAATAACGCATAAATTGCAGCGTATAAATCGCCGTTGCCATCCGTGCAAAATTCCATTCGGTTATCCCGAATCATCTGAAAGGAAATTTCCGGATGCGATAACGCAATTTTCTGCACAATCTGGCTAACAGCGTTGGCTTCCGTCACATCTTTTTTCATAAACCGCTGCCGTACCGGAACATTGAAAAACAAGTCCCGAATAATGATGGTTGTTCCATCCGGACAGCCGCCCTGCTCCGGTTCGCCTGTCGGCGTTCCGCCAATTATCTCATAGTGCGTTCCATAATCATCTTCCCGCCGTTTTGTCAGCAGGGTCACTTTGGAAACTGCTGCAATGGATGCCAACGCTTCCCCCCGGAATCCCAATGTATAAATGGATTCCAAATCTTTGCGGTCGTGAATCTTACTGGTTGCATGACGGAAAAATGCCGTCGGCACATCTTCCGATGCAATGCCAGAGCCATCGTCTGCAACTCGCATATAAGTTGTTCCGCCGTGCTTGATTTCGACGGTAATATGCTTTGCCTCTGCATCAATTGCATTTTCAATGAGTTCCTTCACAACAGAGGCAGGCCGTTCTATCACCTCTCCGGCTGCAATCAATTCTGAAATTTCTTTGCTCAACACTGCAATTTTTGACACAGCCGTGCTCCTTTCTGTCTATTCCTGCGATACTGTCAATTTCGCAGCAAATTCGTTACTTCTTCGAGAACCTGTCGGCATTCTGCATCGGAAAGTTCCTGTAAGTTTGTCTTTTTCAGCATCTGAACAGCCTGTTCCTGCTGCATCGCAGCAAAATTATACTGCATATCGTCTGATTGTTCCGGCTTCTGATTCTGGGCAGCGGTCTGCTGTTCCATCTGCCGCAGCAGAACTCTGGCACGCTTGACGACTTTTTCCGGCAGCCCTGCCAGTTTGGCAACTTCAATGCCATAGCTGTCATCAATGCCGCCCGGCACAATCTTCCGCAGGAATCGAATGGTGTCGCCATGCTTTTTCACCGCAATACTGTAATTTTTCACGCCCTCAATGGTGTGTTCCAAATCAATCAGTTCATGGTAATGCGTTGCAAAAAGCGTTTTGCAGCCAATCTGCCGACTATTGCAGATATACTCTGCAACGGCTCGGGCAATGCTCACACCATCAAAGGTCGATGTGCCCCGTCCAACTTCATCCAGAATCACAAGGCTGTTTGGCGTTGCATATTTCAGGATGTCAGAAACCTCGTGCATTTCCACCATGAACGTACTCTGTCCAGCGGTCAGGTCGTCCGATGCTCCAACTCTGGTGAAAATCTTATCCACAACAGAAATTTTCGCATAATCTGCCGGAACAAACGAGCCAATCTGTGCCATCAGCGTAATCAATGCCACTTGTCGCATATAGGTGGATTTTCCTGCCATATTCGGGCCTGTAATCAACAGCATCCGATTGGCTTTGTTGTCCAGATAGGTATCATTCGGCACGAAAATGTCATCGCTGAGCATCCGTTCCACAACGGGATGTCTGCCACCACGAATCTGAATCACGCCATCCATGGCAATTTCCGGCTTTGTGTACTGGTTTTCAATTGCAACATTTGCGAACGCTGCCAATACATCCACCTGTGCAATCGCTGAGGCAGTTTCCTGTACCTGCTTCAGCTGTGCAGCAAGGCAATCCCGAACTTCTACATACAGCGATTCTTCCAGCCGCAGGGCTTTTTCCTTGGCACTGAGAATATCGTTTTCTGTCTTTTTCAGGTCTGGTGTAATGAATCGCTCGCAGTTGGTGAGTGTCTGTTTCCGGACGTAATCATCCGGCACTAAATCATAATAAGAACGGGTCACTTCGATATAATAGCCGAACACCCGATTGAATCCAATCTTCAAGCCTTTAATGCCAGTACGTTCCCGTTCGGACTGTTCCATCTTTTCAATAATTTGATTGCCGCCGTTCATGATACCCCGGAGATAATCCAAATCCTGATGGAAGCCCTCCCGAATCACACCGCCATCCTTGACAGAAACCGGAGGATTCTCCACAATTGCACGGTCAACCAAATCGGCAACCATATCCAGATTGGAAATCTGGGAGAGCAGTCTTGCCAGCAACTTGCGGTCTGCAACCTTTTCCAGCTCTGCCTTTAATGCTGGAATCTGTCTTGCCGTTGTTGCCAGTGCTTTCAAATCTCTTGGGGTTGCCGTCTTATAGAGCACCCGTGTCATCAGGCGTTCCAAATCATAGACAGAATCTAAAATAGACCGCACTTCCATCAAAACAACGCTTTTCTTGACGAAAATTTCCACGGCATCCAACCGAGCCATGATTTTTGCCGGCTGAACGAGCGGCTGTTCAATCCATGTTTTCAGCATTCGCTTTCCCATGGATGTCTTTGCAGTATTCATCAGCCAGAGCAGCGAACCTTTTCGTTCTTTGCCTCGGAGCGTTTCGGTCAGCTCCAGATTTCTTCTTGCATTGAAATCCAGCCCTAAATAAGCATCATCATCGTTGACTGTCAGGGAAATAAATCGGGCAATTTGATTCTTCTGGGTTTCCTTGATGTAGTCCATCATACCATAAACAGCTGCTGTTTCTGAACCCGTTTCCGGCAGCTGTAAATAGGACAATTCCGGCACTTGGAACTGATGGCACACAAAATCATGATTGCGTTCTGCGGAAAAGCATTCTGCATCTCGCATCGTGACGACACACTGCAACCGAATCTTGATGAACTCCATCACGCTTTTCAGCAACAGAGCATCTTCATTCATCAAAATTTCTGCTGGTGTATAGCGAGAAAGGGCATCAATGACATTTGCCTCTAAATTCTTCTGTTCCGGCAGCAGAGCAATGATATCCCCTGTGGACAAATCTGCAAAGCAAAGTCCACAGTCGCCGCCCTCTTCAAAATACAGGCTGCAAAGATAGTTGTTCGCTCCCTCTTCGAGCAAGTTGCTTTCAATCAGTGTCCCCGGCGTTACGATTCGGATGACATCCCGTTCCACCAGTCCCTTTGTGGTGGCTGGGTCGGTCAGCTGTTCACAGATGGCGATTTTATAGCCCCGTTCCACCAGCCGTTTCAAATACATATCCACGCTGTGATACGGAATCCCGCACATCGGAGCACGTTCTTTCAGTCCGCAGTCCCTGCCGGTCAGCGTCAGTTCCAGTTCCCGAGAAATCCGGATGGCATCATCAAAGAACATCTCATAAAAATCTCCCAGCCGGAAAAACAGCACGCAGTCCGGATATTTTTCCTTGAGTGCAAAGTACTGCTGCATCATCGGAGAGAGTTTTTCTTTCTGTATCTCCATGAATCCTGCACCTCAATCAGTGGCGGCCGCCGCAGGCGGAACAATCGCCGCTGCACTGGCTCAGATCTGGGTGACAGGTGTCCGGATCTTCTCCCTGCAAACAGAGCGTAATAATGGCATCAATCTGCTTGGTCATGCTGTCCATCTTATCCTTGGCTTCCTGAAATGCAACCATATTCGGATTTTTCAGAATCTCCGTATAGAGGGCATCCAGTTCTTTTTCCAGAGTCTGCAAGGCTTCTGCATTTTCTTCCGGATCTTCGTCCATCTTCCGCTGATAGGACATCCGTTTCATATTGAATGCACCGATTTGTTCCTGCAAAGCCGTATCGGCATCATTGTTTTGTTTTGCCTGCTGATACTGCTGATAACGGGGGTCTGCCTGAATACATTTTCCCAGTGTCCGTACTGCTTCTTCGACTGTCATTTTTGCACAGCTTCCTTTCTCTCATCATCTAATAATCTGCCGCTGACTGCCCAGTTTTTCGACTCGGTAATCTGCACAGAAACAAAAGTTCCGATTAAGGAACGATTGCCCATAAATTCCACAATGATGGCTTCATTGCTCTTGCCGAACAGCCAACCATCGCCACGCTTGCTGTCGCCCTCTACCAGAACCCGCATGGTTCTGCCCAAAAACCGCTGATAATTCTTGGTGGCGATTTCTCGCTGCAAGGTCAGCAGTCGTTCCATTCGCTGCCGTTTTTCGGCATCAGAAGTTGCATCCGGCATGTTGGCAGCCTTTGTTCCGCTGCGTTTGGAATAGATAAATGTATATAGGTTATCATACTGAACTCGCTGAATCAAGTCCAGTGTACCCTGAAAATCTGCTTCGGATTCATTCGGAAATCCAACAATCAAATCGCTGGTCAGCGAAAAATCCGGTCGGCGTTCCCGAAGATAATCGACGATGTTCAAATATTGTTCCACCGTATAGCGGCGGTTCATGGCAGACAAAATTGCATCGCTGCCGCACTGTACTGGCAAGTGCAAATGCTGCCCTACTTTTTCACAAGAAAGAATCGTATCCAGTAATTCCGGTGTGGCATCCTTCGGGTGGGAGGACATAAACCGGATGACAAATTCACCCTCCATGGCGTTGATTTTCCGCAGCAATTCTGCAAAGGAAATCGGCTGTTCCAAATCTTTTCCGTAGGAGTTGACGTTCTGCCCCAGCAGCATGATTTCCTTGTATCCGTCCTGAATCAAGTGCTGGACTTCTCGCAGAATCACTTCCGGCTGCCGACTGCGTTCCCGTCCCCGTACATACGGAACGATGCAATAGGTGCAGAAGTTGTTGCAACCGTACATAATCGGAACAGACGCTTTGAATCCGCTGTTGCGAACCTGCTGCATCTGTTCGGATGGCATTGCGGTGCTATCCATATCATAGACGAATTTTTTCGTATCATAATAGGTTGCCAACAGACGAGGCAGTTCCCCGATGGAGGCAGTTCCCATGAGAATATCAATAAAGGAATAGTGTGCCCGTACTTTTTCCAGCGTCTTGGGTTCAGAGCCCATACAGCCACTTAAAATCAAAATTGTACGAGGGTGGGTTTCTTTATACTTTTTCATCACACCCAGCATTCCATATACCCGGTCTTCTGCACTTTCCCGTACGGCACAGGTATTAAATACAATCACGTCTGCATCTTCGTGCGTTTCGGTCAGCGAAAACCCCATTGACTGGAGCAACCCTTTGATTTTTTCCCCGTCCGATACATTTAATTGGCAGCCAAAGCTATGTACATATGCTTTTGCACACGGGTAAGAAACTGCTACGATTTTCTGCACCCGTTCGGTACAAGCCTGTATGGACATGGTTTTCTGTAAATTTGTCGTTTCCTGCATAGTAACCTCTCTTTTTCTACATGACATTATTGTTATTATAGCATAGCGTTCTTTTTTTTTCAAGCGTTTTCGCCGGAAAAAATAAAAAATCAGTCTTTCTGCAACCGCTGCTGCAAAAAGACTGATTCGCATTATTCGTATGTTTCAGAATCTGTCCAGTTTCCGGAATCTGCTCCAGAATCAAAATCGGTTTCTTCTTCGGTTTCCTCTGTGTCTGCTGCATCATCCGATTGCTGTAGCAGTTCCCGAATGGAATCCGGTATTGGCATCGTATCCATGATGGGATACACCGCATCCAGCAATTCCTGATAAACCGTAGAGGCAAGGTGAATACCATCCCCGCCGGAGTAATCCGGATTCATGTCTTGTGTATCCGGGTCAGAAACAATCGAATAGGCATCGAAATAAACCACATTGGGCTGTTGTAAATCGGCAATCATCTGTTCCAGACCGTCATTGAATTTCCGAATTTCCGCATTGTCGGTATAGTCGCTGTCTGCTGCAACAGGTGTGATCCCAGCAACAATGATATTACTATTTGGGCAGAGCTGCTGAATCGAGGAAATTGCCTCCTGATAATAGTTGATGTATTCTTCTTCGGTGCACATATTGATATCATTCATGCCCATAGACATATAAATGTATGCTGGCTGTCGTTCTTCGAGGGCATCCAATACATCGACTTCCTGCCCGTCATTGTCTGTAAAGGTGAATTCATGAATGTTCCGAATGCCGACTGAACCTTGTGCCAGATTCTGTTCATCGGAAATATAACCGTATGCATTGAATCCATAGGCAATCGAATCCCCGACAACCGTCATCTTTTCTCCATAAATCGTGTGCAGCCGTTCTTTTTCTGCTGCGGACAAAGATTCCGCTGATTGTGCCGTGGTGGTCGTTGTTACAGTCGTGGTTTCTGCTGTTGTTTCTGCTGCTGTCGCTGCCGCCATCGTAGCATCGGTTGTTTCTGTGGTCTGTACTTCCGCAGCTGCCGGAACAACATTCTTTTTCTTTCCAATCTGTCCCGTTAAATACAACCCTGCAAACAGCATGACAATACAAACAATAACACCAAGTATTACACCAAAAATTTGCTTTCGTTCCATAAAAAATACCCCCTATATTTGTGCATGCACTTTAAAATGTCGGCGGCAATCCAGCTGCCTGTTTTGCATAGCAAGTCAAAATCTTGACTGCATCTGCAACATCTATCTTCCCATCTTGATTGACATCCGCCAATCTGAAATCAATTGTCGATGGTATTCCTGCGGCTGATTTTGCATAATGCGTCAAAACCAGAACTGCATCAGTAACTTCAATCATCCCATTTCCGTCCACATCTCCCAGTTTGAACGCTGGCTCTGTGGTAGTCGTTATCAAAGCGGATGTTGTTGCGATTGGCGTGGTCGTTGTGGTTGCAGTTGTTTTGAATGTGGTAGATGTTGTGAACATCGTTGTTGTAGTGGTAGTTGCTGTTGTCGTGGTGCTTCCGGTAACGCCTGTTGTCTGCGGAACATATCGCAAGGTCACCTGATTTTCTACTGTTCGCACACCATTGGAAATATTTTCTTTCGGTACGGTTGCAATCACGCCGCCGGTCGTTCCCTCTAACATGGTAACCGCATACCGATAACAAGTGGTGTTGACTGTATCAGAAAAATGCGGGTCAAAAATCGCAATGTCTGTTTCGGTATAGACCGCTTCCGGTTTGCTTTCATCGGCAATCGTCAGCTGATACATTGATACATACGAAGCCGTACTGAGATTATATTCACAGCAATCCAGATAAAAAACATATTCAGTGGTAGCTGCACCGGATTGTGTCGGGTCTAATACCACATCATAGTAAGCGTCCGAACCCTCCTGTGTCATCTTCTGAATGGTCACATGCACCTTTCGGCTGTCCTGCAAGACCACTCGAATGCTGCCATCTTTTGCCGTCAGCGAAGAAGCATACGGCATTTCAATCACAGCCGGTGTTTCTGCTGCAATCACTGGTGTTGGCATCTGCCCCAAGAATCCGACTGCCAGCAGACAACCGACCGCCCGTTGGAAACCTTTCATAACCTTCCTCCATTCTCCTGTTCTTTGTATCTGTTCGTTTCCTCAATTATAGCACATCTTCTGACGGTTGTACAGAGAAAAATTACAAAAAACAACATTTTCCTCGTATTTTTTTCAAATTTTGACTGCCATTCCCCGACGAATTCGGGCACTTCTTGAAACTTCAGACATAAAATTTGACAAATCCGATAAAAAGCATTGACAAACCGGAGAAATTTTTTTATACTATAAGGGAGCACTTTTGTTTTTTCACAAAATACAGGCTCGTGGGAGGAAATTATTTTCACAATTCTGCAAATTGCAGGATGGATCATCGAAGGAGGAATTTATGAAACATCAAAAAATGAACCGCATCTTAGCAGCAGCACTTTCCGCTGCTTGTCTTGTTCCGTTTGCGGCAATGGTGCCAGTGGACGCAGATGCTGCGGACGTTATGAGTGCCCTTGAAATTACACAGGAAATGGGACTGGGCTTCAACATCGGGAACTCTCTGGACAGTACCGGTTACGGCAACTATGACGACATCACCAGCTTTGAAAAGTCCTGGGGCAATCCGGCAGTGACCAAGGAAATGGTGGATACCATCAAGGCAAAGGGCTTTGATTCTGTCCGGATTCCGACCAGCTGGTTCCGCCACGTGACCAAGACCACCGATGAAAACGGCAATCCGGTCTACACGATTGATAGCCGCTGGCTGGAACGGGTCAAGGAAGTTGTTGACTATGCGTATCAGCAGGGCATGTATGTCATCCTGAACCTGCACCACGAAGAATGGATCAACCGTTCCGACTTTGCAACTGCTTACGAAGAAATGGCTCCGCAGCTGAAACAGATGTGGACACAGATTGCAACCTATTTTGCAGACTATGACCAGCACCTGATTTTTGAAGGCATGAACGAACCAAGAGCCGCAAATTCCGGTGCTCTGGAATGGAACGGAAACGAAGCTTGCTATGAAGTTGTCAACAAGCTGGACAATGATTTCATTGAAACTGTCCGCAGCGTGGATTCTCCATACAAGGACACCCGTCTGCTGATGATTCCGGGCTATGCAGCTTCTGCATATTCTTCCATTTATGGTTATTTGGAGATACCGGAAAATGATAACTATATCGCTGCTTCCGTTCATGCATACTGCCCGTATAACTTTGCAATGGGCGACGGCGACCACATGACATTCTCCGACACCAACAAGACAGAACTGGACAAGATTTTCAAGGACATCCAGACCACATTCACCAATGAAGATATTCCAGTTGTCATCGGGGAATTCAGTGCATCCAACTACAACAACACGGAAGCAAGAGTAGACTGGGCAACCTACTATTTGAATTGGGCAAAGAAACTCGGCATTCCGTGCTTCCTCTGGGACAACAACGCCATCAACAACGGCGGCAATGCTTCTGAAAGCCATGGATACTTAGACCGCAGCAGCTTACAGTGGTTCAGTGCATCCGAACCAGTCATTGATGCAATGCTTTCCGTTTTGGATGATTCTAGCGTAAAATGGGGTAGCGAACGTCACCTGCCGGAATACAAGCACAGTGACCTTTCCGATGCAACATCTGTCATTTATGAAAACGCTGAGGGCGGAAAATTTGTGGATGATAAGGGAAATGATTCTGCTTATTTCCCCGCACAGATGGTGAGCGGTTCAGAACTGAGCGAAGATGTGGAAATTGCCGTTCAGTATACGGACATCATGAATCCGGACTTGAACTTCATGGATAAAGAGTGGGGTAATTGGACAACGGTCGCTGCTTATGATGTAGATAAGGAAAAGGGGATTGCATATTTCAGCTATGCAGATATCAAGAAGGCATGGGGAGATCTTTCAACGCTGAACAGTGTCTGCGTTGGTACGGGCAACTCCAGCTCTCGGATTTATAAAATTGCACTGCTGCCAGCTGCAAAGTTGGTAGACCCAACCGACCCGACTGACCCGACCGATCCAAGCGAAACCACCATCAAGGGCGACATCAACGGGGACGGTGCTCTGAATGTTGTGGATCTCGTTGGCATGAAGCGGTTATTCTTCTCCGATTCTGCACCATCTTTGGATGTTTGTGACTGGAATGAAGATCAGACATTCGACTTGCTGGACGTTGTCGGCTTCTCGAAATTCCTGATTCGCAAGGACTAAGTTTTTTTCTTTTTTGAGGATGTTTTTCAAAACCAAAAGCCGCCATTCACAGGGAAAATTCGCTGTGAATGGCGGCTTTTTTATGATGATTTCCTGTCAATAGAAAGCGAATCGCTTATTCGCCGAAATACCGCTTCAGCAGACCTGCAAATGCACAACCGTGTCTTGCTTCGTCCTTTGCCATTTCGTGAACAGTATCGTGAATCGCATCCAGATTCAAAGCCTTTGCCTTTGCTGCCAGAGCCTTCTTGCCTGCACAAGCACCGCTTTCCGCAGCAACCCGCATTTCCAGATTCTTCTTGGTGGAATCGGTTACAACTTCACCCAGCAGTTCTGCGAACTTTGCAGCGTGTTCCGCTTCTTCATACGCTGCCTTTTCCCAGTACAGACCGATTTCCGGATAGCCTTCCCGATGTGCCACTCTTGCCATTGCCAGATACATTCCGACTTCGGAGCATTCGCCTTCAAAGTTCTGACGCAGACCTTCTACGATTTCCGGATCAACATCCTTTGCAACACCAACAAAGTGCTGGTCTGCCCATTCAGTCTTTTCTTCTTTCTGCTCTACAAACTTGCTTGCCGGAGCTTTACATACTGGACATGCTGCCGGCGGATTTTCGCCTTCATAAATGTAACCGCAAACCTGACATACAAACTTTTTCATATTCGTTCCTCCTTGAATCGTATTGACATGAATTTTTCTCTTTGTGCAGTCCGTTCTTGAACTGTGATTCTAGTATAGCACACCTTTTTCTGTTTGTCAATACTAATTCTCAACAAGAAACAAATTGTTTACAATTAGAATGCGATGTCCGTTGTGGTCGTGCTGGTTGTGGTGCTATCCGGGTCTTCTTCCGGCATCGTCAGCAAGCCCATTTCCAACTTTTTCATCATAATTTTATAAACGCTTTCGTTAATGCGTTCTTCGGAAATTGTGCCAGCCTCGACCGCATCACAAATACCGCTGACCGCATTGGAAAGATCCATCGGCATCAAAATCACATCCACTCCAGCGGAAACCGACTGGACTGCTGCGGTTGCTGGACTGTAATTTTCGGTAATCGCTGCCATGTTCTGTGCATCGGTGATGACAATGCCATTAAAGCCCAGTGTTCCCTTTAACCAGTCGGTAACAACCGTATAAGACATATCACTCGGCAGCTGGTCGCCGGCGGCGGTGGTAATCTGATGTCCCACCATCACGAAATCCGCTCCGGCATCAATGCCCGCCTGAAACGCCTTGAATTCCTCTTCTTTTAATTCAGAATAAGAACGGTCAATCAGGACAAAATCATCATAGTGCGTGTTGCCATCTCCAGCACCCAGTCCCGGGAAATGCTTTAAGGTTGCAGAAACACCCATATTCTGCAAGCCCGAAACCACACCGGAAACCATATCGCCAACAATATCCGGATCACTGCTGAAAATTCGGCTGCCCAATTCGTTATTGGGATTTAAATTGACGTCTGCAACAGGGGCAAAATCTACATTGAATCCAAACTGAATCAAATCAGAGCCAATGGTATTTCCAATGGCATACGCTTCTTCCGGATTGTGCCGTTCGCCGTAATATTCCATATCATACAGCTTGGTTGTGCCGAGGTTGTCCGCCACTCTGGCAACTGTTCCGCCCTCTTCATCTACGGACAAGAACAAGCCAACACCGGTTGTTTCCTGTGCATAATCCTGCATGGTGGAGAGCATTGAAACTGTCTGCGGAGCATCCTCCAGATTATCCGAAAAATAAATCAGTCCGCCAACTGGATAGGCTGTAAAGGATTCTTTTGACAGTGCACCAGCTTCTGTGACTGCCCCATTATAACCCGTCAACGACTCCGGCGTAACAATAAACATCTGACAAACTTTTTGCTCCAGCGTCATTTGCCCCATCAGAAAATCCACCAACGAGGTATCTACAAATTCTTCACCCGTTGTGGTTGGGGTTGTCGCTGCGGTCGTCAGAACATCTGCAATCTGTGGAACGGTTGTCGTTTCTGTTGGCTGTTCTGCCTCAGAAATCGGAGCAGTTGTCACAAGATTGGTTTCTTCTGCGGTCGGAATTTCCTGCGTGGTGGACACCGGTTTCACAGAGTCACACCCACTCCCAGTAGACAGGATGCCGATGGCAATCATCAGCCATAAAAATTGTTTCTTTTTCATTGTTGTACCTCTCATTTCCTTCTTTTAAACTTCCCTTTTTTGCAAATTTGCATCTATGTTCAGTATACTGGATTTTTACAGTTTTGTCAATGTTTTTTGGATGGTTTGCGGATAATTTCGCCGATTTGGCAGATACTATTTCCGGAATCAGATAGGAGGAATTTTTTTATGAAACAAGCAGAAATTTCCGTCTTAAACGGACTGTATAAAAATGCTGCGGTCGGAAAAGATGCCATCTTTTGTGTTCTGGAACACACCCAAGATGCTGACCTCCGAAAAGAACTTTGCACCCAGCTGGACTACTACGAAACCCAGCAGCAAAAAATCCGGCAGCAGATGAAAACATTCTATCAATACCCAAAAGAACTGGGCACGCTCGCAAAGGTTTGCAGCAGTGCCAGCATTCGCCTGCACTGTCTGGGCGGTGCAGACAGCCACCAAATCGCAAAACTGATGGTGGAAGGAACAAACATGGGCTTGATTCAGCTTTCCCAGCTGATGAACCGTCACGCCAACCTGACGGACTCTGTCCGGAAACAAGGGGCAGAAATGATGCAGCAGGAAGAAGCGTACTTGAATCGTCTCAAGCCCTATCTCTAAGGAGGAATCGGTATGGAATATGGAAAACAACCGCAGACACCCACAGATGCTCCGGTAAAAATTTATCAGCCACAGGTAAAATCCGTGGCGGTTCGGCAACAGACTGGCTTTTTAGACCATGCTCCAGTTCGTATCTATGAAAAGCCGCCGAAACAGCAAACATCCCCATTTCCGCCAGCATTTCAATAAAACAAGCAGCATACAGCTGGAGATTGTTCCAACTGTATGCTGCTTTTCTTACGATTCTTTTTTTTGCTGGGCATTCTGGCACTGCTCACAATATCCATAAAGTACCGTTTTGGTATGGTCAATCTGGAAATGATGGTGGGCTGCAATGTGTGCCTGCATCTCATCCAGAAACGTGCACTGTACATGGAACAGCGTTCCGCAGGAAAGACACTTCAAGTGAAAATGCTCCTGACACGTCGCATGTTCCCCCAGATACTGATAACACGCACTGGATTTTCCATCCAGAATATATTTCCGGAGAACACCCTCTTCCGTCAGCTGTTCCAGATAGCGATAAATCGTCGCTGTTCCAACAGGTGTACCGTTTTCTTCCAGCTGCTTTCCCAAGTCGGAAACGGTGAGGTGTTCGCCTGCACAGGTTTTCAGCAAATCAAGAATGCGTTCTTTTTGCTTTGTGTGATAACCCATTGTGCCAATTGCACTACTTTCAGTCTATGATGGTGACAGACTTCATCACCTGCGGGGTCAGCGGCTTGTCTGCATAGTCGGTCTGCACGCTTGCAATTTCATCTACAACATCCATGCCGGAAACGACCTTGCCGAATGCGGCATACTGTCCATCCAGATGCGGAGCATCTTCGTGCATGATGAAGAACTGCGAACCAGCAGAGTTCGGATTCATTGCCCGTGCCATCGAAATCACACCACGGGTGTGTTTGAGGTCATTCTTGACACCGTTTGCAGCAAATTCGCCCTTGATATTCCAGCCCGGGTCGCCCATGCCCGTTCCATCCGGACAGCCACCCTGAATCATAAAGCCCGGAATCACACGGTGAAAAATCAGGCCATTATAAAAGCCCTGCTTTACCAGCTTTTCAAAATTTTCACAGGTAATCGGAGCAATCTCCGGATACAGCTCCAGCTCAATTTTCTTTCCATTTTCCATTTCAATTACAACCATGATTGTTTCCTCCAGTCATTGTTAATGCTATTAGTGTAACACGTTTTCCGGAAAAAATCAAGTGCAAACCTCTGTATCCATGAAAATTTCTCATTTTTTCTGCTTGTAGGCAGCTTGTACAAATGCCTGAAAAATCTGCCAATGTTTCTTGTTCCGGCAATGCTGTTATCAGTCATTATTCATGCTATTCGTGTAACACGTTTCCCGAAAAAAATCAAGTGTAAACCCCATATCCATGAAAAATTCTTGTATGTGTTAAAATGAGGTGAGCCAAAAAAAGAAGAAATTCCAGCCGAGATATG
>ENA-OPCA01000308-OPCA01000308.1-human-gut-metagenome-genome-assembly--contig:-NODE-308-length-49177-cov-7.689813_pt1 | contig 49177 bp, 41 predicted proteins | sample MGYA00241076_ERZ501468 | MGnify/ENA primary metagenome ERZ501468 (study PRJEB25962, sample SAMEA2042633) | human gut metagenome | biome: human gut; feature: human-associated habitat; material: faeces... | reverse complement strand
TATTTGTATAATGATCCGTGATCTGCGCTATGCTGCCGTTATTTCCGTAAGAATAGGTTACACGTTGGTTGTTATTTCCATTGTACCTTGTTTGGGTCTGCCGGTCAAGATTATCATAAGAAAATTCAACATAATCTCCGTTTCCGTATGTTTGTTTAGACATTAATCCGGAACTGTTATACTGAATGGTTGAGAGCGTGCGCCAATTCGTGCCGTCGCCAACGTAATTGCCCGTTGTTCTGCCGAATTTATCATATGCAAACTTATACTGAAGATGATCATTAACATTGATGTTTTGCAGCAGATCTTTTGAATACGAATAATGGTTTGTTACACCGCCGGAAGAAACGGATAGCAGGGCGTCATTATTGCCATCATAGGTATACTGCGTTTCAACGCCGTTTGCATTTGAAGTGCTATTCAGCAGACCTTTTGTTTCATCATAAGAATATTCCGTTACATTGCCGCGCTCATCCGTTGAGGAGGATACAAAGTTTTTGCTTTCCGTGTAGGAAGACTGGGTAACAATGGAGCGGTCAAACGATTCGGCAACAGGATAAACATACCATTTTTGCGATTCTTTCAGATTATTTTTGTCACAAGTGGATTGCTTTAAGGCTCTTTGCTTGATGATCTCGCTGGAATCAAACTGCGCGTCCAGACACAAATTATAATTAGACGAGGCGGTAAAAATACCAAAACTTCCGTCTGCCTGCTTTACGAATTTGAACTTCTGCGCATCCGTGCTGTTTCCACGATAGATCTGAATATTTGCTCCCGAAGAACCGGACGCACCATGAACATCCAAATATCTGTTTCCATGTTTAACTGCTTTTAAATAGAAAACATCCGTTTTACCTGAAACGGCCTCCGCACGCCACTGCTGTTTATTTGCATTGCGCTCATAAGGCGTTGTATTCAGCGTTTCACTTTCTATTCCCGTAATGCCGGCATTGATGGCGTTGCCGGAATAAGCGTTTACAATAATATATTCTTTGCCGGATTCCAGACTTGTTGCCGGGTTGCGCGCGATAATCTCTGCTTTGGTTACATTTCCTTTAGCATCATAAGTAAAGCCGTATTCCACACCATCAGAGGACAAAGAAGCCGTCAGCTGCTTTTGATCGTTATAACTATACAGATACTTACTTCCGGAAGGGTTCAGCATTTTTGCCATTTGATTACCATAATAGGAAAATGTGGAATTGGTTTTGGCAAGATCCACAGCAGAAACAACATTTCCGTTTTTATCGTAATCATAGGTCTGGCCGTATTGCTCCTTATAGCAAAACGCGCCTGTTTGATAAGCATTATTGACATTATGATCGTAAGTAAAAGTAATGGCTATATTTCCGTAATCAGACGGCATAATAAGTTCATCTGCCAAAAACTGCCATGCGTTTTTTATATCGGCGTTAAAATATTTATTTATGCAGCCTTTCCAGCTGCCGTTTTTATCATAATAGTCAATTGCCAACTCATACCTTGGTTTATAGGCGTCAGAGGCTTTCGTATTATTCAACGGAGCGGAAAATGCATAAGCCCAAGCGCCAAATGCGAAAACATCGCCTTTTTTACCGGAAACATTAAGGTATTGCCGCTGCCTTTTATACTGATTTTCAACCGTGCCCGCAAGTTTTCCGCAATTCGCAAACCCGGAAAGCCCTGCCCAGGTTACCGTGCTTTCATTTGTGCTCCAGGTTGTTCAATTTGTGGTGCCGTTTGTAAAAGCGGAATTTTCAACAAGATTATATGTACTTGCGTTTGCACTTTTTTCAAGCTGCACATCATCAAACCAAACGGTTCCGCTTGCGTTCGGGCCAAAGCCCATAGTTGCGCGCACCGTGCCGCCCTCAGGCACATCAAAAGTTACGCTGCGACGCTCCCAGCCGTTTGTAACTGCGGTTTTTTCTATATTTTTACTATACACATAATCTGTATTACCGGCTTTGTGCACCTCTGCAAACATCTGTACGCCGTCGCCCGGTATCGTTTTACCGTCCGTAAAGATATAGGCAGACAGGGTATATGTTCCGCCGGGAAGATCATTTATAGTTTGAACAACATTCACACGCCCTTTATTGGACGCAGGCTTTACAACTTTTGCCGACGAATTTGTAATATTGCCCCTGCCGGTGTCACTGGTTACAGACGCACCTGTTTTATCATTCATATAAACCCAATATCCGTTTGTTAGACTCCTTACAAAGCCGGGATTTACAACATAATTTGTGGTGCTCTGCAAAACACGGGATTCCGACAGCAATTTATTTGCCTTGCCGCTTGTATCATTCCCTTGGCTGAGTTCAAAAAATTGAGCTGAACCATCCGTATTTGAAACGGTACCGGTTGTTTGGCCGTAATCGTTAAACTGATATGTATAAATTCTGTTTTGCAAATCCGTTACAGCCGTTTCATTTTGCTTGTAAGTGAAAGCATATTTTTCAAGCAAGTCACTATCAGAAGCACCATAATTAAAGGACGATACTCTTCTCTGCGATGATGAATCATAGTTGATTTTAGTTCGATTCCCATTTATATCTTTTATTTGTGAAAGCAAATTCCCGCTGTAAGAGAACTGAACCGTTTTACTGTCTGCAAATGAAATTTTAGTGAGATAATTATTATTGTATGTGAAGGTCGTTTTTCTGTTTGCGGGATCTGTAATACTGGCAATCTGATTTGTGCTTGAAGATGAATAATTAAATGTATACTGCCTTCCCGCGCCATCTTTTATATTTTTTAATCTAACTGAGCCGTTGAAGGGTTCATATGAAAGCGTGGCAGCTATTTTTGAAGCATTTTCTATTCGCAACAGGGCTCCATAATAGTCAAAATACATTTTATTTTCATCTTTATCCGTAATTATGTAGCCTGCTTTTGGTTCCGTAGTATTTGAGCCTATTTTAAATACTTCAATGGTATAGCCTAAGCCGTCTTCATCCTTACCTTTTGTATCAGAACTTTTTTCAAAATAAAACCAGTGTTTTGTTCCGTCTGAATCATTAAGGTAATATTTGTATCCGTTATTCCACAATTCACCCGTTTCTTTCCTAACAAAAATATTATAGTTTGTTTGAAACTGATTGCCCGGAAAAACAAATTTTGTATTTTCTTTATTTGAGTTATAAATGAGTGAGATGTTTACGGGCAGCAGATTACCGCCTGCGTCTTGCGTAACGGGCTGCGAAAATATGAAATTGCCGTTGTAGTTATTTACGCTTGCCGCGCCGCCTCTGCCGCCGGAAAGTTCCGTATAAGACCAGTAATCTTCATAACCGGACATGTTACGGTAAGACACCGTTAGTATAGGTCTGTTTTGGGGATAAGTAGTATAATTGATAGAATAAAACCATGCTTTTGCCGATTCGGTTTTCGTTGTTGTTAAGGACAAGCCATAATTGGGATACTCACCCGAATACCAACCGCGCACCATATCCGTAATTTCAACTTCACGAAACTTTGTTGTATCGGTATCTTCTGTCAGCATCATATAATCGGAAATATTTGAGTCGCCGTAGGGCCCGTTATTCCATGTAACCGTTTTTTCATTCCAATCGTCAACCAAGCGTTTGATATTAACAGGAAGTCCAATTTGGCATTGCCTTAAACCTATAAAAAGTTTGGCGTCAACAACTTTATCAGCGATTCCCAATTTGGGAAGAGAAGTGAACTTTATATAACTTTCTGTTTTTCCAAACTCATATATATTGCCTACATAAAGGCTCCCCATATCATCCGTTGTGCTTGCTTTATAGCACTTATTCGGGTATTTTGAAGATACAAAAGCAGACTGAACGCCGCTCGGCGTCTGATTTGTTTTTAACATCGGATCAACAATTACGGGAAATTCCCGGTCATCAGCCAGCAGCCAATCCTGATCCAGCACCATTTTTACTGTGAAAGTGTTATTTTTAACATCGGTAAGAGTCAATGTTATATTTCCTGATGCTTGTCCATTTTCATCTTCCATATATGGCGCAGTAATAACATAAACCACGCTTTCATCATCGGAACGCAACTCTATAGTTTTATTGTCAATTTGTACGGGTATCAACCCGTTTGCTTTATACACGGCTTCAAATGCACATGGAGACTTTTTACTGTTTAAGATGATATTTTCTTTTAAGCCGTCAGAACCGATTATATATTCAAAATCCGTTTTCTTATATACATCTTCATATAAAACGGTAGAAGACAGATTTTCAAGCGTTGTAGGATCTTCATCTTTTTCGTTTTCTATGATTTTCGCCGTGCTTTTATCGGCGTTGGCGTAATACCATGAAATCTTATAACCGTCTTTTTCCAATCGAACAAATTTTTTTCCATTTGTTTTCTTAGAAAGCCTAACTTTATAGTCAGCAGTGCGGTTCATTAAATCTTTATTTTTTGCGATATTATGATTCAATTCCGATTCATCCGCATCTACTTCTTCGAGGGTATTATCGTAATCCACCCATTTCCCGTCCTGCTCAAAATGGACGGGCACAGAATACTGCGCTGCCTGAATCGTTCCATCGCTCATCTTAAAATATTTGGTGTTTTCTTCTCTTTTTTCGATTTCTTCTTCCAAAAATTCGGCGGGCGCGTTGCCTTCATCAATATTTTCAGAAGTTGCCTGCTCCGCTTTTACGGCTTCGCTTAAAGGCTCTGCAGAAACGGATACGGTGCTAAACACCGTAATCACTACTAAAACAATTGCAATAAGAGATTGAAATGGTTTATATTTTTTCATTTTACTTCCTTTCATCACTTTATATTAGTTATAACTGTTTAAGAACGGTAACTTTACAATTTTTCCATTGCTTTGTGCACAATATTCATTTAAGGGTGGCGATAGAAATGCATAAACACCTCCGGAATTTTGTTTGCTGAACGTAAATTTGGGCTAAGCCTTAAAAAGTTTCTTTATCAAATCAATGAGCGCATTTCTCGCTACCGGAAAGCATATGCATCCAAAGATCAATAGAAACAACAAGATAAGCACCACCAGCACGATTTTTCTTATACTTTTCCTTACTGATAAAGAGATACGCCTATTCTTTTTGATCAATTTTTCCATTGATTTTTCAAATTTTTCAGAAAAATTTCACTTTGTTTCGTTTTCACTTTTCAGCGTTAAACAATCCAGTTTTTCAGCTTCCATAAACGCCTTTGCAAACCACTCTTTGCTGTTTTTCATTTGCAACTTCATCTCCTTTTTTAATGATAGAGTTCTCCCATTCAGCCAACACAATCAACTATTTCAATTTGGTATAAATTTCTAATTTAGCCTGCAAGCATCATACCTATTCCATTAGCCTAAACAAACCGCACTCATTATATACAACACTTGAAAGCACAATTTATGTTACAATAATGGACAAATTTATTTAAAAATTTTTCCGGCAGACAGCAAAATCGGTTAATTATGATTTCTACATGATTTCATTTACTGAACATCTCCTCTTTAATTAGAAAACAACCTGTGTTTATACTTATAAGTAACTACAAAATGAAGATAAAAGGCCCGCAATCTGAAACACACAGACCGCGGGCAGTTAAACACTTTTCTTTTGTAATTTGTATTTTATATCCGTCAAATCGTAGCAATTCATCTGATCATTTTATAATATGTTGAAACGGTGAATCATCAATATCCTACCAAAAATGCCCTGTTCATCTGTAAGAGTATTCCTCCCTGCATATATAATAGTTTTTGTTTCAGCAATCATTTTCTTGGCAGGGGCAGAAAACAGACTATGCCCTCTTGCGGTAACCCGGAAAAATCGGTGGGCTTGCGCTTTTCCATGATTTTTCCGACCGCTGCGCCAACACACGCTCCCTTCATCTACCACCGGCAGCGGTCGCGTGTGTTGCCCGACACGCGGTTTTGGAGCGAAAAGTACGCTTTCAGTTAAGCCGTGTGTTAAACAGTCCCCCCCACAAAATCCGCATAAAAACAGCACTTTCAGGATTTGAAAGTGCTGTTCGTTTTTGTCTTTATAGTTTTTGTTGAAAATTGATGCTTTTTTGATGTTCTTGAAAATTGAGAAATATCATAACTCAAATATAATGCACCCCACTATAAGAGGCAGCGACAAATAATAGTAAAACCCTTTCGGTATGAAATTTATAATTCTTCAGCCTTGAAAGTTGTTTTAGGCATTTTATCGATATTTTCAAGTGCCATATTGCACCTCTAAAAACTAAAATTTCTCGTAGGATTTATGTTTTTATTATAACATTTTTTTGATTAGAATTCAACTTAATGATTAGTATATGCGCTCGCCTTATTCGTTAAATGAATTAGGAATAAACCTAAAAGCATTTTTATTTCAGCTCCCCAAAGTGACATATTATTTGTCACTTTGAATTTTATTTTTTGACTCTTTAAGACCTAAAAAGTCGATAACACTATCAGACAATGAAATTTCAGACGAAACTTCGGTATCTTCTTCATCGTCATTGAACATCATATATTCGGCAGCACGACCGGCAAGCCGACTTTCAATTTCGTTATCGTCCACGCGACCTCAAATTCCTCAAATTCTTTATATTAACTCAAAATAAATATCGACTATGCCATCTAGCTGTTTTTTGATTTCTGTGAAATCACAGTCCAAATCAAGTGTTTTGACCGAAATTGCATTTCCGCCCATTTTATAATTGTTATTCGGCAGCACCAATTCGTCAGTCTTAGCATAGAGCAACATTCCAGACACATTTCCGATCCTCTCTGTATCGAGGTTTTTAACATAAGTAAATATCTGATACAGATTCCCTGAGTGTAAGGTGTTTAGATCATATTGCTTCTGCGTTGTATGGGCGTAATACTTGGCGTCTATAACCAATGTTCTGTCTCCCTGTTTTAACATTATATCACTCTGCATAACAGGGAGCATTTCTCTGTATCCATCATCTGTATCCCACGGAATTTGAGAAGCCGACGCCTTAACTTCGGGGTGTTCCTTCTTAAAATACTCAAGGATAAACTTTTCATAAAGCCTGCACATACGCTGCTCATCAAGGAAATCCATTAACTTTGTACTTCCATCAGAGGTTGTTTGTAGCAATCCTTTGAGTATCAGATAACAAATTGAAATCAACATCTGATAGGTTTGATTATTTTTGTTAAATCGAAGCTTCCAATTTATGCTCTCACGGTTCAAAGGTTCAACTTCTGCAAAATAAATGAGGAGCTTACGAAGCTGTTTTTTTCTGTCCTTGCTGATATTGCTTCTTACGAGAGTGTCCATTGTTGTTCGGATAATTCTATTCATATATGAATTGACCGAAAACTCATCATAGTTGCAGACAAGGCGTTTTCTCAGCATAGTTTGCTCTTTTACCGAAGCGGAAATATCTATTTTCCCACGGAGAGCTGATAAGGGCTCTGTTTTAAGCACATATTCTTTTCCCAGTCCTCGTTTTAGCTGTGATGAGACCCCCTTAATGAGAATGGCTGCACATAATTCAGCAACATTATCAAATTCTTCCGTTGCTACCTGTCTATATCCCTGCTCATTCAAAACTTGAAACGCATATGAAAGCATATAGTATATATTTTGTATGCGTATCATTTTATTGCGCTCCTTAAAGTAGCAGACCAATCTCTTACTTTCGTTGGTTCATCAAACCAGTATTCCTTGATTAACGGTATGACTTCATACTCTACTACAGATTTGAGCCATTCATCAGTAATTTCGTCATCGGTACAGAAATAACTATGTCCAATCCTGAAACCGTCTCCTAATGACTCGTCTGATGCAATTGCATTGTTAAGCGACTCAACAGCGGTTATCAAACTTTCCAGTTTGGAAGAGTCCTTTTCCGATAAGTAATTTTTGAAGCCTTCTGAAGAAAAAGCCGGTGCAAAATCAAAGAATGCAAACCTTCTCCTTAACGCATAATCCATAAGTGCAAGGCTTCTGTCTGCTGTGTTCATCATTCCAACAATTCTCACATTCTGCGGCACGGTGAACCATTCGTTTGAATAGAGCAATTTTATCTTTTCTCCACGCTTGTCCTTTTCAATTAACATCATCAATTCGCCGAGAATTTTACTCAAATTACCACGGTTGATTTCATCAATGATGAAGAAATATGGCCTTTCATTATCTTCTTCTGCTTCCTTGCAGAACTTATAGAACGCGCCATTCTCAAGTTCAAATCCCTCTTTTGAAGGCCTGTATCCCTGTATAAAATCCTCATAAGAGTAACTTTGATGGAACTGCACCATCACTACACGGCTCGTATCCTTTTGCCCCATAATAGAATAAGCAAGTCGTTTTGCGGCAAATGTTTTTCCAACACCCGGAGCGCCCTGCAAAATAACATTATATTTTGTTTCAAGTAATTGAGTTAGGGTATTGTATGTATCCTCGTCCATATAGACTTCGTTCAGAAAATCATCCTTCGAATAAGGTGGATACTGAATCTCTTTCTGTTCTGACACTTCTTCCGGCGTATCTTCTGCAAACAAACCAAGAAGTTTCTGAACATAATCTGGATAGGCAGATATATTGGTAAGCGTTTTTATAGCAGCCTGTCCGGGATGGTCCCAATCGCCATTGTTTTGCCAGTCAACCTTTCTTATATGTTTGTAAGTGTCTCTCGAGGAATCGTAAATATAATCGGAAGTTACAACACCTTTGCCGATGATTTTGTGCATTCCTTTTTTAACGAAAACTACATCTCCGACTTTAATTTCATTTGCAAACTGCCATAGACAATGTGCGTTGTTTTTGTAGGAATAACTGGCGTCGTAGACCTTCTTCATAAAGTCTTTGATTTCTTCTTGGGAAGCAAAAGCCTTCAGATTAGTTACTTTGTCCCAACCTATTCCCATAATGCCATTTCTGTAGAACTCATCCCACATACAAGCATTATCGCCGGGAGAATAAATCCAATAATTCGTTTCTTTTACATTGGAGTCAACTGAAACTGACGAATTTCCGGTATTGCTGCCTTCACGCGTGGTTTCCCAAGCATAGTAAGATAATTCGGGAAAACTGTGATAAGGGTATTCTTCATTCTTTAGAGCATTTCTTGCCTGCTCGCACATAAAGATATAACTTGCCCCGTCAGGGAGCCCTTTGCTTAAATTAGCAAATATAGTTGTAAAATAATGCGGCATATTATCTACATCACTTAAAAATTCTCTATTGCGCGAGTCAAGGTTGATGAATGTATTAGGCCTTATCCAATACAATCCCATCGTGATATTCCAGTTTACGCATTTCTGCTTTCTGACTATATCATAGTATTTTTGCAAATTACTTTTATATGGTTCGCCAAGCGTAGCGGAATACTGAATAGCATTAGCAAACAACTCCCAAAGATTATCAATGTCATTCGCTCCTCTGCCACCTTTGAAGGAATAGAAGGTTGCTTTCAAATTATTTACTACAGGTATTCCGTCAAAAGCCGTAGGTACTTCTGTTTTTACATCAAATATCTTTGCGATTGCTGCCAAAATTCGGATTCTGTTATCATCTGTAATCCCTTTATTAAACAACGCAAAAATCGTAAATGGATCTATATCCTCAATCTCATTATTTGCTTCAAGTTTTGGCAGTCTGATATGGACACTCTCATAAACCTCTTTGATTTTTTCAATTAAAGCAGAACGGTTATCCTTAAACTGAAGCAGCATGTCGGCAAATTCTGTGTAGAAATTTACCCACTGATAATTTGCTTCTCTATCTTTTTTATCTTTCGTTTCGGAAACCACCTGCTTAAATATGTTGGAAGCCAATTCATCGGTCATATCAACATTCCATCCCTGTTCAGTCAATTTCCACATACCGTAAGTGCTTTTATCGATGTATCCACTGGCAGCAAGATAGTTTCGAGCCCAAGCAACTTCATTTTTAAATTTATTGGTCTTGTTTTTTCCCCTCGTTTCTGAGAGTTCTTCTTTTGTCAGATGTTCATTTTTAGCAATAGCAAAGTAAACTTCCTGCGGTTTACCTTGTCCTCCTAATTCCTTTAATGCAGTTAATACCGGCTTCATCCAACGCAAAAAAGCGGCATTGGATATGTTATTTTGTGCCTTCATTTACTTCTCCTTTGCTTTACGCTTCCATAACATTATCTGTCCAAAGTTCGCACTGGGTCATAACTGTCTGGACAGCATCTTCCATACCCTCTGGCGGATATTTATGTCTTTTCAGTAATTTCTTAATATGCATACGCATTTTTGCTCTTGCCGACTCACGCTTTTGCCAGTCAATCGTCTTGTTTCTGCGGAGAGTATCAGCAAGTTCTTTCGTAATGGCAATGAGTTCGTCATTTTCGTAAAAATCTTTGATTGCCTGTGGCTTTGTGAGGGCATCGTAGAATGCAAGCTCATCGGCTGTAAGTCCGAGTTGGTCGCCCTCTTTTTGAGCCTCTGCAATTTGTTTTGCAAGTTTCAGCATTTCTTCAATGACTTCTTCATTGGTCAGCATACCGTTCAAATATGCATTGAGCGAACGCTGCATAATCTCGCTGAATTTCTCGGATTTAACTATATTTGTTCTGCGATAAATGGACACCTGTTCTGCAATAAGTTTTTTCAATAACTCAACAGCAAGATTCTTTTCTTTCATGTTAGCAACTTCTTCAAGGAATTTCGGGTCAAAGAGGGAAAATTCTTCTTTAATGTCCGAGAAAAGGTTGATAACGCCTTCGCTCTTGATGCTCTGCTTTAAAAGTTCGTTAATCCTTGCGTTCATTTCAGGCAAGGAGATTTTTTTACCTGCGCCTGTATTTGTAAGCCTGAGGACAAGCACACGAACAGCATCAAAGAAAGCTGCTTCGATACGGTCGTCCTCATCAACCATAGAGGAACAGAGGGACAATGCCTGATGAAGCATAAGTGCTTCTTTTACAAACGAGTCTTTATCATCCACTTTTTCTCTGCCCATAATGAAGTTGACAGCGCCGCTGATAGTCTTAGACCTTTCAAGGTTTGTGCCGGTTTGGAACTTGGAATAATCAAATCCGTGGAACTTATCACGGCATACGGACAGCTTTTCTTGGAATTTCGGAAATGCAACCTTTGCAACATCGGTGTCACCGTAATTCTTTTTATCACGGGCAGTGTAATCGTTCATAGCTTTTTTAAGTGCTGTTGCAATGCCCACATAGTCAACAACTAGACCACCCTCTTTGTCACGGAACACACGATTTACACGGGCGATCGCCTGCATAAGATTGTGTCCAGACATTGGCTTATAAACATACATCGTTGCAAGTGACGGCACATCAAAGCCTGTGAGCCACATATCTACAACGATTGCAATTTTAAGCGGACTGTTGTTGTCCTTGAATTTCTTTGCAAGTTCATCCTTATGATGCTTGTTGCCGATTATCTCACGCCATTCTTCCGGGTCGTTGTTTCCGGAAGTCATAACAACCGCTACCTTTTCCGTCCAAGCTGGGCGCAGTTCTAAGATACGCTTGTAAATCTTCATAGCAATAGGGCGAGAGTAAGCAACGATCATCGCCTTGCCTGTCAGCAGACTTTCTCTGTTGTTCTCGTAGTGGTCGAGTATATCGCATACAAGCGAATTTATAGTATTGTCATTGCCAAGTACAGCTTCCATTTGACCGAGTTCTCGTTTGCTCTTTTCAACAACTTCTTCATCGGCATTTAAAGCCATAATATCATATTCTTTGTCAATCAACTTCAATGTTGCTTCATCAAGATTGAGCTTGATAACACGGCTTTCGTAATAAACCGGGCGAGTAGCTCCGTCTTCAACAGCTTGTGTCATATCGTAAATGTCGATATAGTCGCCGAACACTTCACGGGTACTGCGGTCTTTAGACGAAATAGGAGTGCCTGTAAAGCCGATATATGTAGCATTAGGAAGTGAATTACGAATAATGCGAGCAGTTCCTATTTTAACCTTACCGGTTTTTGCATCTACGGTTTCAGTAAGTCCATATTGACCTCTGTGTGCTTCATCAGCCATAACAATAATATTGTGGCGTTCAGATAACGGCTCGTGTGATTCTTCAAATTTTTGCATCGTGGTAAAGATAATGCCATTTGCCTGTCTGCCATCTAGCCAGTCCTTTAGTCCGACATCATTCTTACCGGAAGTTTCTGTCAGCTTTCTGCAAGTTGCGTGTACCGGCTCTTGACGCAAGAAATCTTTACATTTAGCAAACTGACCGTAAAGTTGGTCGTCAAGGTCGTTTCTGTCAGTAATTACGACAATAGTAGGGCTATCCAACGCTTCTTGCAACAAATGAGCATAGAACACCATAGACAGCGACTTTCCGCTGCCTTGGGTGTGCCAAAATACGCCGCCCTTACCATCGGTAACGGTAGCGTGCTTTGTGGATTCGATTGCTTTTCTTACAGCAAAATACTGGTGGTATCCTGCAAGAATTTTGAAGGAGTTCGTACCCTCATTTGAAAAACAGATAAAGTTTTTGATAATATCAAGCAGTCTTTCCTTTTGGAACATACCCTCAAAGAAAGTATCAAACTGTGCATACTGCGTGTTTTCATAGTCGCCGTCTTTAGTTTTCCACTCCATAAAGCGGTCTTCACCGGAGGTGATCGTACCTGCCTTAGAGGTCAACTGGTCGCTCATTACGCAAATTGCGTTGTAAATGAACATTGACGGTATCTCAATCATATAGTTACGGAGCTGTCTGTACGCTTCGGAAGCGTCCGTTTCTTCACGAGAGGGAGATTTCAGCTCAACCAAAACTACCGGCAAGCCATTCAAAAAGAGAATTACATCAGGACGTTTATTGCTGTTCTCAATAAAAGTCCATTGATTAGCTACGATAAAGGAGTTATTGTCGGGATTTTTGTAGTCAACAAGATAGACGATAGAGGAGCGTTCCTCACCGTCAACAAAATATCTTACCGGGATACCGTTTTGCAGATAGTCCATAAACACGGCGTTTTTCTGCACAAGCTCTCCGTTTTCAAAGTTTTTGAGCTTGAATAAGGCGTCCTGAATTGCGTCATCAGGCAACCCTCTGTTCAAGCGGTACAGAGAGTCAAGCAGAACTTCCTCATATAACGGACTGTAAAAGTCTCTTTCTATATCGGGACCGTATGCATACTCATATCCCAAATCATTTTTAAATAGCTCAATTACAGAGTTTTCATAATCGGCTTCGGTATATAATCCCGGCATAATATCTACTCCTTACTTTTGAGATTTATTTAGCAATTTAAATGTAACAAAATATACTGGAAAATCATATCCATTACGAGAAAGAATCATCTTTGCCAACCTTGTTGAAGCGTTTGGAAAAGGACTGATTTTCAAAGTTTGTTTTGTTTCCATCGGGAACTGAATACTTTGCAAATGTTCAAAATACCTATTGAAGAAATTTTCATAATCAGATGCGCTAACATACGCAACAATAAAAGTCGCAGTACCCAACGCATTATAATTAACAATTGATTTTTCAATGTGTTCATCAATATACGAAGTGCTTACACTTGAAAGTTTTAATCCTTCATATATTGCGACTTCTTTGCCGTCCTTTGTTATCAATATATCTACTTCTCCGGCATCTTTTCCACTATTAGATATGCCGTGTCTGGTTTGGTCTTTCACCTCATTATATCCCATAAGTGATAATGTATCTCTAAAAAAATCGTTAATACTATTTTCAGAACTATACCCATTATATGTAGGGTTAGAACAGAGGCGTTCTCCAACTTTAATTAAATCAGATAAGACCAATTCTGCCGATTGAATGTCTGCATTAAGTCTTGCCTCATTCGTTTCAGGAAAAATGGACAAATTGTCAGATGTTAAATACACCGTATTTCGTAGCAAAAGTCCTGTTTCTGTCGATTTAAGAGCTTTTGAAATGGCGTTTTCAACAGTTTTGTTATTATTCCGCAAAACCAAAATGGCACTTTGGGGTCCTTCTATTGTCATATCAATGGCTTTTTTATTCCAATTATCTCCCTTAAGACCTTTGTAATAAGCTAATCCCAAATATTCATATTCGTATTTACAATTAGCAAATGCACTTGCCAACTCATCACTTTTATATAATTGCCTTAGTAATTGACATACACGATTATCAAAATCATTAGGCAACGCGTATGTAAAATCATACTTTCCCATATGTTCATTCCTTTCTATGGCAAACAATAATTTAGAACAGCAAGCTCAGTTGTTGTTTAAGTCGTGGTTCGTTGATTTTGAACCTTTCAACGGAACTATGCCATTGGATTGGGAAGTTGTTCCTTTTGAAACAATTGTTGACTTCCAAAATGGTTATGCTTTTAAGAGCAAAGAACTTCTTAACGAACCATCTTCTGATTGTTACCAAGTTTTCAAACAAGGACATATTGCCCGTGGTGGTGGGTTTATTCCCGATGGAACAAAAAGCTGGTATCCGAAGAAGCTTGCTTCAAAATTAGAAAAATTCGTCTTAAAAAAAGGCGACATTCTTATGGCGATGACTGATATGAAAGACAATGTCGCAATATTGGGAAACACGGCTATTATGCCGATTGAGAATGAATACATTGTCAATCAACGAGTTGGACACCTGAGAGCGAACGGGTATAAAGGAATTACATATCCATTTATCTATTTGCTCACAAACAGCACTGATTTTCTTATTGACCTTCGCAGTAGAGCCAATAGTGGTGTTCAAGTTAATCTGTCTTCTGCTGAAATTAAGGCTTCGCAAACTGTTTTGCCATCAGAAAAAGTCAATACGGCTTTTTCTGAGATAACACTTCCGATGTTTGAAGCCATTATAAGTAATCAGCTTGAAAATCAGAGATTGGCTCAGCTTCGAGATACTCTTTTACCTAAACTTATGTCCGGCGAGATTGATGTCTCGAAAATAGAGATTTAAGCCGCTAAATTATTGTTTATCGCAGAGTTCAGTTCAATCTTGTCGTCTAATAACCTCAAATATCTTGCAATTTTCTCTTGCTCTTTTTTGTTTTTGTGTATTCTCAAAACTAGTTTATTCATATTGGACTGAGAAATCTTCGGTTGTACCGCTCCTGTAACTAAGGATTGAACATTAGTATTTTTCAACAGGTAATACAAGTAGTCAAAAGTTACAAGCTCGGTGTTTTGAAGAATATGTGCGTGATTATTACACCAAAACTTACCCTCGGCGATTTGCAGAATTGGCTTCCCATTTTCATCAATGACAGTACCGTCTTCACCCATTAATAAGTATTTACCATCAAAAATATAATCGTCAACATAATCCATTATGGATGTGGCTCCATAATAGGGGTAAACACCCTGTCTCCCACTTCTTTGACGTGAAGAAAGTGGAACTCTTTTCCTATCAAAATTTATTACTAATTCTCCAAGTTTTCTTGTTTCAAATTTCATACCCAATCGCCCCCAGTTTCTTGCGGATTTCGTTCTCCAGTTCGTGAGACTTTGCAAACATCTCCGAAAGCTCAGAAGTAAGGCGAGTCATCTTTTCTTCAAACGGCTCTCCGTCGTCCGGGGCTTCTTCAATACCAACATATCTGCCCGGTGTCAGAATGAAGTCCCGTTTTTCAATTTCTTGAAGGTCGGCAACAGCACAGAAGCCTTTTACATCTTCAAGCGTGCCTTCTTGGAATGCTGTAAATGTATCTGCCAGCTTTTGAATATCCTCATCGGTAAAATCTCTATGTTTACGGTCTACCATATAGCCCATTTTACGAGCGTCAATAAACAAGGTTTTGCCTTTTTGTTTCTTGTTCTTTGAGATAAACCAAAGTGTTACCGGAATAGTAACACTATAAAAAAGCTGTGTTGGCAGAGCAACAATACCTTCCACAAGGTCGGCTTGAATTATGTTCTTTCTGATGTCGCCCTCGCCGCTTGACTGAGAGGACAAAGCACCGTTAGCAAGGACAAGACCGATTTTTCCATTTGGTGCAAGGTGGTGTATCATATGCTGAATCCACGCATAGTTAGCATTGCCGGCAGGCGGTGTGCCGTACTTCCAACGAACATCTTCTTTGAGCTTTTCCTGTCCCCAGTTTGAAAGATTGAAAGGCGGATTTGCCATAATGAAATCTGCTTTCAGTGTTTTATGTAAGTCATTGAAGAATGTATCTGCTTGATACGGACCGAAGTCTGCGTCAATGCCACGAATAGCCATATTCATTTTAGCCATTTTCCAAGTGTCGGCATTGGACTCCTGACCGTAAACGGCGATTTCGCCACGCTTACCGCTGTGAGCCTGAATGAACTTCGCACTCTGCACGAACATACCGCCCGAACCGCAGCAAGGGTCATATACACGGCAATTCTTGAACGGCTTTAAGATAGCTACGATTGTTTTAACAATGCTTGCAGGAGTATAGAACTCGCCACCCTTAACACCTTCGTAAGCGGCGAACTGCTGAATACAATACTCATAAGTTCTTCCGAGCAGGTCTTTGCTTTCCTCGGTGTCGCCCATATCCATATTAGTGAACAGGTCAACAACATCACCCAAAACACGCTTGTCCAAATCAGGACTTGCGTAATTCTTAGGCAATACATTTTTAAGAGTTGTATTTTCCTTTTCAATAGCTCTCATTGCGTCGTCAATGACAGTTCCGATTTCGGGAGTATGAGCAGACGAAGCAATTTTGCTCCAACGAGCGTCCTCCGGCACGAAGAAGATATTATCCTCCACATAAGCGTCTCTGTCATCTTCAAAGCCGTCGCCCTCTGCAACAAGCTCTTTATAACGCTTTTCAAATGCACTTGATATATAACGCAGGAAAATAAGACCTACGATAACCTTTCTGTATTCTGCTGCGGGGATATGTCCCCAAAGTACGCACGCTGCATCCCATATTTGTTTTTCAAAGCCGATATTGGCGTTGTTTCCGTTAGCCATCTTTATCCTCCTGCTGTGAACATACAATAACTTGAAGTTGCGATATGAATTAAATCTATGAATAGATACAATTATACGGATACAAGTATATCATATTTCAACAACCAATACAAACTTTTTTGTTAATTGTACAAATAATGGTACAGGTAATGAATCCTCATCTATAAAAACGGTGAGGATTTTTGTTTTTATAAAATAATTTGTAAATTTTCTTTCAAAACACATCAACAAAACTTGAATTTTTCTCCGTATAGTAGAGGGACTTTTTTATGAGCGAATTTTTGTTTTCAAATTTACTTATTTTTTCTTTTTGAAAAAGTATCTCTCGAATAATACGAAAGGAGGCATCGCAATGAAAGAAAGCTACAAAAGTTTTGATGAGCTACCGATGATGTTATCGGTGTCGCAGGTTGCAAAGGTGCTTGGAATATCTCGCACAAGGTCGTACGGGCTTGTCAATGAAAAAGGTTTTCCAAAAATAAAAATCGGCACAAGAATTGTTGTACCGAAAGATGAATTCAAGTTCTGGATTCAAAAACATATTAAGAAAGGATAAAAATTATGTACGCAAATAAAAATTACAAAACCGACGGCAAGGTTTACTATATGCCGAACAAAATCTTTGATGAAAATTTTTCGCCATACGAATTTATGATTTACTGTTTTCTTGTTTCGGTTGGCGACAGCAAAGGCGTCAGTTTTTGGTCTGTTCCGAAGATGGCTAAGAAGTGCAATATGTGTCCGACCACTTGCAGAAACACGCTCAAGTCACTCAAAGAAAAAGGTTACATAGATATTACTCAAAGATTTTTTGAAAACGCACAGCAAAGTAATATCTACACAGTTCATCAAATATAGTGTACCCCACTGTAAGAGCTGATGACAAATAATCTAAAAGCCTAAAATTGAAAAAAAGCGTTTTTCTTTTGCTTATCTTGAATTGATTTTTAACTCGATTTTGGATGAAATCTCGGCTCTTTTGAGTGGGTTTTGGAGCAATTTTCAAGCCGTCGATTTTAAAGCAGGATAAAGGGGTATGATTTTCGGGCATTTCAATGCCCGAAAACGCCGTCCGGCAAAGCCTGTCGGCTTTTCAATTCGTAATACATTTGCGTATGATTCCAAATTCGTATGCAGTAAGTGGCTTTTTTCGCAGAATATCAAGGCTTTTGCGTACTCACTTGAGTGTTGCGGTATGATGATTGAAAATCAAGATATTTTTACAACGCTGTAAGCAAAAATTGACGAGTTCGCTCAAAAATAGAGTAACTCGTCGGACTTAAACTAAAAACGGCTTGTGGGCGATTTGTGACGGCTTTTTGAAGCTAAAGTAACAAAAGCAAACACACAATCTTTGGTCTGGATATTGAAAAAGATTTGTGATATTGTGTGTGCGAAAGGAGTGATAAAATGCAAAAGCAACTGCTGACAAACGGCAATACATTCAAACGAACGGACGGCAGATGGTGTGGCGTAGTTTGGTACAAGGATGAGAAAGGCGAGCGAAAGCCAAGAGCTTTTCCGGCACGACCAAAGCCGAAGTCAACAAGAAAATAACGGACTACATAACCAAGTTTGAAGAAGAAATCATCGACGCTATTGAGGGTAACAAGACTGTAAAAGACAGCCTGTTAAATTACCTACAAGTGTTTAAGTACCCGAATGTTGAGCGAGTAACCTATGACCGCAACGAGCAGATTTACAAAAATCAAATCGTCCCTTACATGGGCAAACTCATTGTATCTAACATAACAGGTGCAGACATTAAGAGGCTGATTAGCACGCTGACCGACAAGGGATATTCATTCTCAACTGTCAAGCAAACATATAATCTGCTCAATGAATACTTCGATTATCTTATGCGTGAAGAGTTCATAAAAAAGAATCCGATGAACGCTGTGCCGACAATAAAAAAGTCAAATTATCTTGCAAAGCAAAACAAAGAAGTGCTTCCCGTATGCGAAACGATAACCGTATTTACCGATGAGGAAATTGAAAAATTCAAAGCGGAAGCATACAAGAAGTACCCTTCAGGCAAGCCGAAACACAATCAAGCATCAGCATATATTCTTATGCTGAACACGGGACTGAGAACTGCTGAAGCGTTAGGGTTAATCAACAGCGACATAGACCTTGAAAAGAAAGTGCTGCACATTCAAAGAGGTGTTAAAGAAGCGCAAAAGCGTGACGGAACAGAGCGAAAAAGCGGACGGGAAATTGTAGTGGGCAAGCTGAAAACCGCTTCAAGTAAGCGTATAGTTCCATTAAACGAAACGGCAATACAAGCGATTATTGAATTACGCAACGAGCGATATTTCGGTGAGAATGCACCGTTGATTCCCGATGCAGACGGCAACTTTACAAGACCGTTAAACTTAAGAAAACGGTTTTATTCCATACTCGATGCGGCAGGAATCGAGAAAAAAGGCTTACACAGTTTGCGTCACACCTTCGCAACAAAGCTTGTAGCAGGAGTGCGAACTGAGGACGGAACGGTAAAAGCATTAACACCGAGGCAGGTGGCAGACTTACTCGGACACACAACTTCAGAGATAACCGAAATGTATTATGTCAAACGCAACACAGATATGCTGTTGGGTGTTACAAACGGATTTGAATTGTGATTGATGCTTTTTTGATGATGTACCAAACAAATTGCATGGATTGTGTGGCACAAAGTGAACAAAAAACGGTGTGAAAATGAAAAAGCGGCGTACGGAAAAGACCGTGCGCCGTAATTTTATCTATATGGGAAAAGCAAGTAAAATCGCCGTAAAACAAAAGCAATGATTATCCCCACAAGATTGCCGATGATATACAAACGGACTTGAAGTTGCTTCGCAACCCCTCTTGCGGTGCCCAAAATATGGCGGTGTTACGCCATATTTTGACCGCTGCGCCAACATTCGCTCCCTTCTTCTGCCACCGGCAGCGGTCGCGTGTGTTGCCCGGCACGCGCGTGCCTCGTTTCAAGAATTTTACGCACAGACAAAAAATACAGGCACCGCAAAAGCGATGCCTGTATTTCTGGCAGGGGCAGAAGGACTTGAACCCTCGGCACGCGGTTTTGGAGGTCATTCAAAAGCCTGATTTCCCGCATAACTATGCGATTTTTTGCAATTTTACGAATGGCTTTACGAAAAAATTCGGCTTTTTTTGAGTTACTTTATGTTGCACGATATTGCACGCGGTCTAAATTGCATTTTTTTGTTCCAATTTTTACGACATAATTATGATAACAAAGAGCATCAATTTCACGATTGATGCTCTTTCTTTTTTTACTATGTTGATTGACGAAACAGATAATGGTATAATTTTTTTAAAAAATTTCGAGGAAACTATTTAATGAATTTATTTTATATTTTGCTATTTGTTACAATAATAATATTGGCAATAGTTGTTTTGCCGTTATTATCAAGCAGTAGAAATGAAAGCGAAATTATAGTTGCAGGAAAACAGGGAGAGGAAAGCACAGCTTATCTTCTAAACTCTTTACCTGACGGCTACAAGCTAATCAGAAACGCTGTTATAAGTTATGAAGGTAAGGAAAGCGAGATTGATAACATTGTAGTTGGTGCCACAGGGGTGTTTGTTATTGAAACTAAAAATCATAAAGGGTATATCTTCGGCGACTGTAACGAAAGATATTGGTTACAATACAAAATAGATAAATACGACATAAGACATACTAAAAATTTCTATAACCCTACAAAGCAAGTTGCAACACATATTTACAGACTTAAGGGTATATTAAAAGAAAATAAAATTAGAGTATATATTAACGGCGCGGTATATTTTTCTAATCCTGAAAATGAAGTTAATATTGAAAACCCCAGAGAAGATATTCCTGTTTTTAATTACTACAGCCAATATGAATTATTAAATTATATACTTTGTCGGGACAAAATTTTGAATGATAAACAAGTAGAGCAGATTGTAAACATCATAAATGAAAAACAGCTATAGCATTTGATTAACAATTGCTACGGCTGTTTATTTTTTGTATTATTCTAAATCGGTCAGTCAATTTATTGCATTTAATCAGATCAATTTCCAATTAAATTGTTTTTAACCTACTCGTAATTTTGCATATTTTATAAAAATAAAAGCACAAATTACTAATATATAAATACATTTATTTACACAAATTCGTATTTATGTTATGATGTTAATTGAACAATTGAAACTTAGGAATGACAAATCTGTTTTATATTATAATTAAAATGCTATGAGGTTAAAATGCTATGAGGGGTGTTCATTTGAAAAAATTCACTTATTTAATATGTAATGTACCAGATGAAGAAATATGGAAAAAGCAATGTAATGCCCTGTTGAAATATATTCCTGGTCTCAAGAAAGGTAAACTTTATATTGATGTCGATTACTCTAAAATCCAAGAGTTCTTTTTAGGTGATAAATTACTAACCGTAAATAAAAGCGAATATTTGGGAGACGTTCATATAAATTCTGAATTTGATATTGAACCGTATTTTGAAAAGTAAAATAGCTATTAAAGCACCCGTTTAATGAACTGCCCCAAATTGTGCAGACAGTACAAAAAAGCACCAAAATGGTAGAATATTAAATTTAAGCAACAAACTGATTTCGTTTTTCAAGCGGAGTCAGTTTTGTTTTTGTTTGAATACGGTAATTGTTGTAAAAGTTGATGTATTCACCTATGAGGAGGCTAGCCTCCTCATAGGTGGCGAGTCTGACTCTGTTAATACATTCTGTTTTAAGAATTGAAAAGAAATTTTCTGCTAAAGCGTTATCATATGGATTTCCACGTCTTGACATTGACGGTAAAATGCCGTATTCTTTAGTTAGTTTAAAGTACGCATGAGAAGTATACTGAAAGCCTTGGTCACTGTGGAGCTGCAACTCCCCGGTGACTTTTTCTTTTCTCTTTGCTGCTTTAATCGTATCTAACACTAATTTGATTGATTGTTCTTTTGATGTTTTGTGCGAAACAATGCTGTTGTCGTACAAATCTCTGATGATTGAAAGGTAAAGGAATCCCTGTCCTGTTTTGATGTACGATATATCTGTAACCCATTTTTGATTTGGCCTTTCGGCAGTAAAATCTCTGTTAAGCATATTTGGGTATCTGTGCAAATATTGACTGCAATAATGAAACTTTTTTCTTCGTACTACTGATAACAGATTGTATTTCTGCATTACTCGTAATATAGTCTTTGGATTTCTGTATATCCCTTGTCTTTCAAGCCATATTTGTACTCTTCGGTATCCGTATGTTCTGTGATTTGTTCCTGACATTCCTTTATCAAGTTAGCAAGCGGTAAATCTCTATCAGGTATATCTTTTCTGTGTAGGTAATCGTAATATCCGCTACGTGATACTTCAAAGAATCTGCACATTTCACTTATGCTGTATTTGTCCTTATGTTTGAAAATCACTTGATACTTAACGGACGGCTTCACTTCCTTTCTGTGAGCGAGAGAAAATCCCTCAACAACTCGTTTTCCATTTTTAAACGCTTGTTTTCATATTTGTATTCTTGCAATGTTTTTGCCGGTTTTCTTCCTCTTTGCTTTGGCAATACATTTTTCTCTGGTCTTGCTCCTATCCAACTTTGTATTGCGTATCTGCTTATTCCATATTCTTTACTTATCTGATTTTGACTTTTTCCTTCTTTAATCTCTTCAAATATCTTTTCTCGTATCCAAATTGGATACTTTTTCATTCCTTTTTTTCCTGACATTACAAAACCTCCTATGGTAGTTTTCATTCTACCATAGGAGGTGCTTTTTTTCTATTGTCCGTTTTTCACGGTCTTGTTCATTAACAGGGTGCTTTCTTTTTATATTAGTATAATTAAAAAGGCTCAAGAAGACATATATCGCATCAAAATAATTACACCATAGTAGTTGCTTGCTTTGCAGTATATAAATAAATCTTCGTCAATTAAGCATTAAATAAAATGTGTCATATTTTGAATAATTCTATCTTCCCGTAACTGAAATGGGATCCAGATAAAACAATTCTGAATTGCTGTCAAAATACTCCACTTCCGCCACAATGTGAACATTAAGACCGACGCTAACGGTTTCCAAATCTGTGTTTAGTTCATAATAATTGACATTTTCAAATTTGAAGTAGGGGCCAAGCATATGGTCTGGGTCATAATCTCCGGCGCTTACAAGATAATCAAATCTGGTTGTATAATCCTCATATGGCATACAGTTTATTGTTGCCCCATCAAATTCAATAATTCGGCCTTCATACTTTTCAGCAAATTCTGCATAACTCGGATCATTGGAAGACTTGTTTTTAAGCATGGCGGCCAATTCGGGGCAATTATCAACCGTTAGGTGTTCCTCTTGCGGTCCTGTTGTTTCCTCACCCGCAGTTGTTTCCGGCGTTTGTGTTTCACTTGTGTCATTAGTCTCTTCGGCATTTTCTATATTAATTTGCCCTGCAGTGCAATAAATTATAAACCGCAAAGAATCATCCTGCGAAACTTCAAAGGACGCTGCTCCATACACTGTTTCGTCTTCAGCGCTGACGAAACGAATGGTATGTTCACCGCGATTCAAAGCCACTTCATAAGTTGCAGATGTGCCATGCTGTAATATATCTTGCGATATATCATCCACATATACTTCCACATCATATGTGCTAAATATTAGATTTTTTATACACTCTATTTCTAAGGTGATTTTATATTCCGGCTCCAAAAGAAGTATATTTATACGGTTATAACCAATATACTCAACACTAAGTTGATAACCGGAATCATTTTCAGCCGAAAAACGCTTTTCCTCTTTGACCGTCTCCGCGTCAAAGCCTTGACTGCGGCATTGCTCTACATAATCACGATAATCTTCTATGGATATTTCGGCAATATCTGCACTGAATCTACCGGCGTCGTTTCTTATGATTTTTCCAACTGAGGATTTTGGTGCTGGAAGTAAAGCTGCCAATCCATCGGTGGGCCATTCAATGGCTGCATAAGTTTCCGGAGCAGTCAAATCAATTTTCATTTCATTGTTTTTTTGATTATAGAGCAAATCCAAGTGGTAACCGTCTGTATTAAAGGATACATATTCATCAGCGGTCTGTTCACTGTCAATTGTAAATTCTTTTTTCTCACACGATGTTATGTATTCAGTAAATTGTTTCGGGGAAGTTTTATAGACAGTAAGCGATAATGCTTTAGAGGAATTGTTCTCTATTTTTCCATACGGAGACTCGGGTTTTGGCAGTTCTTCGTTTAATACGATAGAATCCCAATCATACTTCGGTGTATTATCATTTGCAATGCCAAACAGACCGAAATAAGGAACAAAGAGGGTAAAAACAAGTACAATCGCCAAAATTTCTATCCATTTTTTCGGCGTATTAATGATTCCTTTTTTAATCAGAAAGTAAACTCCTGTTAGTACCAACTGAGCGATTGCAAACATACCGGAAATAATGCTCCCATTTAGAAATGCCGCTAAACACAGCAGCAAAAGAATAACTGCAACTATGATGGCGAATTTTTCATATGCAGGGGCGTGTTTCCAAAATTCAGGTATTTTTGATTGTTTAGCAGTTGCAGGTACACTGTCGGGGATGTGAATCGTTTCTTTGGGCACAGTATCACCCGAGGTAGAAGCGGCGTTGCTGATTTTTGTGCCGCAAAACGAGCAAAAATTGGAATCTTCTGTTAATTCTGCACCGCATTTAGGACATTTCATTTTGCCGAAATTCCTCCTTATTTATTTGTTTGCACATTGCTGTCGGACGGTATGGGTGGTATCGCGTTTGTAAAAATTTCTTTTAACTCTTCAATTTCGTTTGCACAGCGCCACTGCGGCATGCCTTGTTTCCAAACCAAGGATTCAGCACTGATCTGTCCATTCGTTGCCATAGCAGACAAAACATGAAGTTCATAAGGACCATTTGGCTGTCCGTTTACTGCAACATAATATACTGCATTAGGAACCGGAGGCGGAAATGCATTAGACATCTGACCGGACTGACCTAAATTTTGCATCATATTGTTCATCGTACCTGCAATATTTTGACCAACGGCTCCGCCTACCGCCATACCGGCCATCATGGCTGCCGGATTGAACCCGGTACCGCTGCCAAGATCAACATCTCCAGCACCATTTGCACCCATCTGCCCAAGGGCATTAGCGCCTGCCACACCGACTTCAGCCTGCTTCTCAACTTGGAATGCGCCGATATTCGCTGACTGGGTCTGTTTATGCAAAGCGTATTGGCCTTCTTCGCGCTGAATACGCAGCCTTTCAACATAATCTGTTGTTTCTGCCTGTGTTCTGGCGGCGGCAATATCTTTTGTAACCGCCATTAACTGCCTATAGCCTTCACTTGTTTTGTCAATTTCGATTGTACCTATGTCCATGCCAGAAACCGTAACGCCGAAATCTTCCTCAAGCCGTTGAGTTACATCGTATTCTGCCTTGTCATTAATGAACGATATTTTGCTTTCCAGTTGAATGACAGGAATATTATGTTCTGCCGGAGCGTTCATCACAGCATCTTTTACATACCGGGAAACAGCGTCACGAATTTGATTTTGAAAATCAAGCAAATCGAATGTGTTCAATCTATGTAATTTAATGAATTTTCGATAATCGCTGATTTTGAAACTGACCGTACCTCTTACAGCGACCGGAACACCAAAATCTATAAATCTTGGATCATAAACATCGAAAAACGGCACGCCGAATTTCACTTGAATAACCTGAGCAAGGTTAATAAAATATACTTCCGCCTGAAACGGCGTACCGCCTTCATATGCAAGCCCGACAATACTGGCAAGCACAGGAAAATTAGCTGTCTTTATCGTTTGGTCAAAAGGCCCAACAATAAAATCCTGCATAACTTCCTGCTTATAACTGTAAACAAAAACAGCCACTTCCCCGTCTTTTACCCGCAATGAAGAACCCCAGCGGATCGCATTTTCGCGGTTATTGTTCCCGGCAACAGATCCAGCCGGGTGCCATTTCCAAATAAGATATGACGGTTCGTCACAGCGTATCTCATCCATAAACCCGCCGGCATTATGCTTTTTATTAAATAAACCCATAGTAGATTACCTCCTTAATTACCGCTTTGATTGTTATTTGATCTATCATCCATTATTCTATTGAACTTATCAATGTTTTCTTGTATTTATTTCGAACCGGATTGTATTCCATTATTTAAACCCTCAAAAAAGCCTCCGTCCGAAGTCTCTTGCTGGCTCTCATTTGCATTGTCAATATCAGAACTTGGTGTATATTCCAAATGAACATCATTGTAATCGGCTTCTTCCAGAACTTTATCAACCCAAAATGCTCTTTGAATATCCCATTCTCTTTCTGACTCTTTTTCATGCCCTTGATAATCAATGGAATCAGCAATTCTTAATGCGTGTTCATATTCACCGTTATCTAACGCTTCCTGTGTATCAATTACAATATTTTCTAATCGGGTGATCTCTTTTGCTTCTTCTTTAGGTGCAAAAACAAGCGAAAAAACAAGCGAAATAACAAAAACAAAAATCCATGAGCTCAACATAAGAATCCATTTAATAATGCCTTTTTTTCGGGTTTTCTTTATTTTCTCTAAGCATTGATTATAGATTTCATTGATTTCTGTAAATACATCACTTGCAGAATAAACTCGCTTTGCTTTTTCATAAACCTGTTCGGCCTTAGCTAACCAAGCGGCATTGACCTCTTTTTCACCTTTAGAGATTGTGTTATTGGTAGAATCATATACGCTCATGCGCATACTGGAAGTTGCGAGAATCATAAATTCCAGCATATCTTCTTTGGTATTTGGTACAGGAAAACTTTTAATTAAACTAATTTTCTGTTCATCTGCTTTTGAAATAGTTTGTTGAGATGAAAGTTTGGCAAATAATCCTCGTGGTTTTTCATATTCCCGTTTTGTTTCGATATTCTCTAATTTGGAAGCGAATTCCTTAATGGCGTTCGAAGCTTTTGTGCCTCGAAATTCATATCCGCAGGCAGGACAATTGGCAATAAATGAATTGACGACTGCTCCGCAGTTCGGACATTTATGTACTTCTCCCTCGTATGTTATTTTTCTTTGAGCAGTTGAATTGTTATTTACTGCTTTCCCACAATTTGCGCAGAATTTAGCGCCTTCTTGAAGGCGTTGACCACAGTTAATACAAAAAGCCATTTCGAATACCTCTGCGGATATAGTTAAAAGAAAAAATGCTTGTTTACATAAATAAAAATTTGCAATTATATAGTTAGTACAGTATTTTATTATATTGGGACGATTGTGATGCACTTTATTTCTTATTGATAATAGTTTGAATTTTATTAAATTTAAATTATTTTTCCTCTTTCACCGCGTCACAAATATCGCCTATATTACAATCAAGGTAATTACAAATGCGCAATAATACAGATAAAGCTACTTCTTCATTTTTGCGCAATTTGGTCATTGTTCCCGTAGCAATGTTTAAATCTTTTCTCAGCGTAGCAGGGGATATTTCTTTTTCAATAAGCAGTATCCATAGCTTTTTATAACTTATTCTCAAGCCACGCACCCCCAAAATAATAAATCATTTGTATTTTATATCATTTTATTTAATTTGTCAATAATATTGATAATTATTTATCATTTATTCGCAACTTCTTGCGACTTTTTATTTACATAAAATAATTCATATCGTACATATAATTATAATTTAAATACTCTTTTTGTTCTATTATTGCACTAAATTAATAAGTGATATTTCATTTATAAAGATTTAAAAAGTAAACAATTATTAAACTATAAATATTATTAAGCTGCTTCGAATGTATGATAACTTGCACCGAATTTGATTATCTTTTCTTCAGGTGTTTCAAAAATGGTACGCTTAACAGGAACATTTGGCATACCTTTTTTGAATATAGGTTTTTCAAGGTTTTTGCTTGCTAAATATAGATGTTTGTATGCAGGAAAATACATAAGGTTATTACGCTTTTTACAAGCTGATTCACTAAAACCCGTTATATTTGTTAAGTATGATGCTTTATAAATTAAATCATCGTTCGTTTTTAATACTTGAACACAAACTTGTTCCCCATATTTCCATTTACTTCTTATTACTGATTCAGAAAGGTTTGGAGCCCACATTATTGCATGAGTATGAAACCGTCCGCTTACTCCTACTTCATTGACAAACACATACTTTATTTCTTTATACATTCTCTTTAATCGTCGAGTATAATTTTTTATGCACATATGAAATTCTTCATAACTTTCAGGTGGTTTTGAAAATGTTAAGTCTACTGAGTAAACTTTATCGTATCTTAAGAAGTTATATTTTATTAGCTCATTGGCATGCAAAAGCGATACTCTAGCGCTTTCTAAACACTGGCTCTTCGTTACAGGACGATTATATGGTCTTACCTCTCCGGTTTTCTTATTCTTTATCTTATCGCCCGGCAATTTATCGTATTTTTCAATATTATTCTTTTCGTTAACGCGAAATCTTTTAATTTCATATATATTCGTACCTGGATAATGTACATATTCAACTAAATCTTCTATATTAATTTCCCCCTTATACTAATCTTGATTATTCGGTTACTTTAGGACCATTTAAAGAAAAAAGCAATGAATTAATCCTTCATTGCTTTTCGTTTTAATTTACTTAACTAAGTGTTGAATAAGGTGCATATTGTTCAAAGATATCTTTAAATACTTGACAGTCATTATCTTTAAACGATCTTTCAAGCAGTGCATAAAGAATACCATTTTCTCTGAACATCTGAGACATATTTACAACAACCTTTGTGCACATAAAGTCGTCTTCATCTACTAAGTACACATAGCTAAGTTTTGGGTTGAAAAAGTTGTTCCTATATAAAAAGCTGAACACCTTTTGTCTAACCTTAAAATACTTGTCATTGTAAACAATACACGCCGGTGAGTTAAATTCGTATTCACGGTTTAAAAAGTCTTCCCTGAATACTGTCACTACAGCGAATTTGTCATTAATATCAACATGCTTTTTATACATTGTTTTTCCTCCTAAAAAAATAATATTGGGTTAAAAAAAGACAGCTTAATTAAAATAACTAAACCATCCTTAATAATCTTATCTATAAAGTAATTAAAAACTTCATTGATAAATAAATAACCTCTATAGTAATTATAGCAAATTTATTTATAAAGTGTGCGGGCCCGATGTTTCTAAAAACTTTATAGATATTTAAAATAACCTCTAAAGTAATTATAACAAATTTTTTTAGAAGGTGGTCATAAGCAGTCATTGCTCTCAAACATTACAGTAATCGTAAAAGGCGGCGCGAAATAAAAGAATAGTTGCGCGAAATAATATGCGCCTCCTAACCGATATTAAACCGAATGAACTTTTGTCTTTTAACGACATTTACGGACGCGTCGCCTCGCACTGAAAAATTTACCGATAAATGATGATGCAGCCTTATTTTGGCATTTGGGTACAGACATTCTTAAAGTACAATATTTGCATTATGGATGTAGCAATATCTAATCATTAGAGATTTTTATGCCAAAAAAAGACTGTTTTACACCCCAAAAAAGAGGTGTAAACAGGTATTTTTTTGAATATTGGGTCCCGTATGATTTCGCATCTGACCCGCAGCAGCATTTTATAAACCGTCGACTGTTTCAGAGTTAACTAAATATATGAATAGCAGCCTATTATCTTCTGCAATTTGCATTCGGCATCAATATGTCTGTATATCAAAATTAGCAATGTATAATCGACCATTTAACTCATTCTACGATTCTAATAATAACTGATCAGTATCTTAAATAAAAAGGGAACTGAGTATTTCTCAGTTCCCAAAACCATAATTTTTATAATAATACGCTAATACGCTTCATTTCATATTCACAACAAAGAATATATTAAATATTTTTTAGCTCTAATTCACTTCTTCATATTTTTTTCTTGTTTGTAAATTATATCACTATTTTCAAAAACCATATAATATGAAATGGTATATAAAATTAGGTGCTCTTTATTTCATTGATAGAGTCAAAAATACTAAATTCATAACTTAGTTTTTTACTCAATATTGTATTGAGTAAGTATGTGTTTCTCGATTATATATCACCAAAATTTAAAGACCTTATTAAATACTTGAATAGCTGAATACTTTAAAAAAATTATTTTTTCTTATAAATAAGTGCAAAATTGTTCAAATATGATAAAATAAAGTTACGATAAAATTAAGATGGAGAAAATTTAATGGATACATATTGTGATAATGAATACTTATACGAATGTATAATGAAAACAGATCCTGCCCCTTGCGGGTTATACCCACATGAAATAATATTTTTATGGTATTTTACTTTCCGTTTGGTAAGACTTGATATTCCTGTTATTCCCAATGCATATTGTATGCATGTCAATTATAGCCAATTACTATTAAAATCAATGATTGATAGAGGTTTTATAAAAATTAGCAATAATGACGATATAGAGAAAATCATTAATATGTATAATAGTAAGAAACTGCGTGAAATTCTTAAAAGCAAATTTAGTAAAATACCAAGAAAAAAAGAATTAATAGTAAAATTAGCTCTATCCATCCCAAAAGATGAATTAAATAATATATTAGGAACCAGATTTTATGTTCTAACTGAAAAAGGATACGATGTTGTAAAAAACAACAAAAATATAATTGAAAACATGTGGGGGAATGTTTGGAACAAAGACGATTTAGACATTAGTCAAATAAAGAAAAATATTAATATAATTAAAATAAACGAGGCAAAAATTGAGTATAAAAATAATACTTTTTTCTTTGGATTGAATGATGTAGATATTCTTTGTGAATGCAATAATATAATTTATTTTGAATATCGCGTTGAAATGGGAGTTGTATTCGGGAACGCAAGCTATAGAATTAACGCAACTGAATTTAAAATTCTAAATAAATTGAATGGTATAATTTTAATAGAAGAAAAATCTGAAAATGATTTCCACTATACATATATTTCTAAAAAAGGAATTGAATTAGAAGGAAACAGTAATAGTGATTATGAATTAATTTCATCAAATTCTGATTATAATACTGTTGAGAAACTAAATTCGAAATACAATTATATTCGCTACAATTATAAAAATGACAGTATTATAAAAATTGGTAAATTTGAAATATATTGTTGCATAAATGATCCACTAGTAATAGAAATTCTTAGTAAAAAAGATATTGGAGCAAAAATAAATATTATACATAAAATTTTTGAAAATGATTATTCAGTTAATGTGAGTCTAAAATTAAATGCTGATAATTATTATGCAATAAGTCTAATTGCATATTTAATAAAAGCAAAGAAAATAAGAGGCGTAAGTTTTTTCGGCATTGAAATTACAAAATATTATCAGCAAATAAATATATTTAAAAGTTCAAATAACAAGCTACAATCATTAATTGCACTTAATGATCTTAAGTTATTTAATGATGATAATTACTGTAATACAATATTAAAAGTAGTTAATAAATTTAAATCACTTTCATCCTTTTGCGATTGTGTATGTAAGTACATTCCTTACAGTTTTGTTGTTGAAGACATTGATGCCGTTATAAATTTATATGATAATGAATTCAATATAAAAAATAGTGGTTACCTAACAAATGAAGAATACGATAATCTGTTAAAAAAATGGAAAAAAGAATATAAGAAAAATCTTATGGATCTTTATAATGACGGAACAATTGCTCCAAAATGGAAAAATGAGTACCTTTTGTATTTTATGTTTTCGGTAGTATTTGAAGATACCCAATATCAGTACAGGGCAAAATGGCTTGGATTACAATCATTAGATATATATATTCCTTCATTGAATATAGGTATTGAATATCAAGGTCAACAACATTATAAACCAGTAGATTATTTTGGTGGCAAAGAAAAACTAAATGAACAAAAAGAAAGAGATTTAACAAAGAAAAAACTATGTGTAAAAAACGGCATAAAACTTCTTGAATGGAAATATGACACTGATGTAAATATTGAGAATTTTAATAGATTTTTAAAGGATAACGATATTATAGGCAATTTTGATATAAACGAAAAAAACGATATGCCTATTTTGAAAAATATTAAAAACAAAAAGAAAAAAGAGACGGTTATTTGCCAATATGACAAGACTGGCACATTTATTAAACAATATAAAACTATAAAAGATGCTTCCATTACAACGAATACTAGTTATTCAGGTATTCAACGAACGATTGCAGGTCAACAAAATTCAGCTGGGAATTTTTTATGGAAAAAGTGCTATTTAGATGATATTCCAAAATCAATAAATCCTATTATGGAGATAGATATTAATTCAACAAAGTAACAATTTATTTTTGATATTTCTAAAAGTGAAAATTCCAATACTAAAAATATAAATGGTACTTATTTATATTTGTAATAGTAATCAAATTAAATTCAATTAGCTTATACATAACAAAACATTTTTCAGTGGATGAGTTTTGAATAATACAACAATAATAATCTTATTCTGTTTAAAAATTTTTATTATAAAATCATGCAATGCTGATTTGTAATAACAAAGTAAACAAGTTATATTTCTATCTAAATTTTGTACATAAAAGTATTAAAATATTGATTGCCATATGAAAATACAATATTACATTACAAAATGAAATAAAAAACTAAATATAGTTTGTTGTAGATCTTTTATTAAATTTATTACATTGACCAGTAATGGATTATTTTTATGTATTGGATTTTTAATATGACCAACTGGGGTCATAATTCACTAATAAATTGGTTAAAGTATTGTCTTATGAGTATGAGCGGGAATTTTTATGTAATTAAAAACGCAGATTGATAATTATCAACCTGCGTTTTCTTACTCTTCTATATTAACTCTGTAAATATCTATTGGTTTATTATCAGCGTTTTTCCACATCTTCCAGCCGTTGTTGTAATTACCTAATACAATCCAGCCAGCTGTTGACGGCGAATTACAAACTACATCTTTCTGAAGAATACCGTTCTCAATTACTGCATTTTTTCTTGCTTCCGGCATACCATCTTTATCACAAGGAAAACACTGACTGCCTTTCTCTACTATGAATTTTTTATTTTCAACTCTCATAGTTGCCTTTTTGCCAGCTTTTTTTAAATAATATTTTCCGTCTGGAATAGGGTATTTTGTTACGCTGTTTGTATTAATTTGTCTTTCATCTGTTGCGTTATCAAACACATCTTCTTTTGAAACATCCTTTGGGTAAACTTGTTTTCCTTCAAGGGATGATAAAAGTTGTACCACTAATTCGATATCAAGTGCAAACAGTTCTGTATTCGGAACATTGCTTTTGCTAAAAATATCTTGAAGTAAAGCTTCTTTTTCGTGATAATCCTCAACTTCAATAGCAAATCTTCTTTTCAAACCGACTATGTTTCTATATCCGTTATTTTCTAAATTGTACATTCTTTGCTCGAAGTTGTCTACGCCTGTTTTTCCGATTTTAATAAGTCCCGGAACAATAGTTGTCATACAATAGATTATGCCTCTGGCCATTTGTATACTTCCTTTTTATATATAAATTAATGTTATACTAAATAATACAGTAACAAAATAATGTTTACAAATCAATACTTTTACATAATAATAAAACCAAACAAGATATATTTAAGCTAATTTTACTGTATTCAATGTTGAAATTTGAATATATAAATTATATAGGATACGACAAAATCGAAATTAAAAGAAAAAGAAGAGACCTCTCTTATCAAGTCATAGATTTCCTTACCAAACAATGTCAACATCTGAAAAGTTTTATGAAAGGCATAGGCCACAGTTTTTATGACGAGAAATACATATTGTTCATACAGAAAATTGTAAACTAAAAAGGGGCATCTAACGATACCCCCTTTTAATTTATATATGAAAATATAACTATTGAATACTTCCATTCTATATGGATTATATTAAATAATCAGAAGCTCTTTTTGCGTCTCTAAAAAGTTTAGATATTTCATTAGCTTTATCTTTTTTGTATAAAATTAATTGATCCTTTGATTTAAAATACATTGATGATGCATATCTTTTGTTAGTCTCATCTTCATCATATAGAACTAATTTTTGCTTTCCATTTTTTTCAGTGACAAATTTTACAATAGAATTAAAAACAAAAATAATGCAAGGAAGATTTATATTTGATTCAAATAATTTAATATTATTAGTCGTTTCAAAGTTGAATAAAATTGGCTTATTTTCCATTTCTTTAGGACTTTCACAGTTACAATCAATTGAGTCAATTCTTTCTGTCCTTTTAATCGGAACATTATTTATCAAATTTTGGTATAATTCTTCTACCAAACAAATTGTATCAAAATTCACATTATCCTTTGGAGGAGTAAAAGTAACATCAAGCAATTCTTCTATTTTTAATACTTTTTCCCAAAATAAGATGCTTTTACTATCAAACTTCTTTATATTAGTATCACTTATTTCACTTTTTAATGGTTGCCCACAAAAAGTACCTGTTCCATCGATAAAAGCATTATAAATTGACGCGAATTCTACCATGTCTCTAATTGTTTTTACTTTTGAAATATTTAATGAAAAATTAACATTCAAATAATTATTATCGATTGAAAATCTAATTGAAAAGGCCTCGTTTTTGTTTGATTTATACACACGAGTAGATATACTTTTTTTAGGTACTCTCTCAACCTCTAATGTGCGCTCATATTTTTGGCAGCCTATTGTAATTTGAACAGGATTTGGGAATTTTGAGGGAAAAATATAATAAGAATCAACCTTATAACTAATTGGTTTATAAAAATTAAATGACAGATTTGCAATAGGAATTTCTTGATCGTTTAGTAGTATATACCCGTCTTTATCTAATTTCAACTGAAGTTTTTCTTGAGAATTATAGGCATACCTTAATAAATCATTAAGAGTAAACTTATCACCCAATACTTTTTTTTGTTCAGAATTCGGAATAATCTTAAATCCGCTAAGTTTAATTGTTTTTCCTTTTGCCGTAACAAAGCAATTACCATTATTATCAGCAGTATATTCAATCCCATCAGGAAGTGTTTCATTTAAATATTTTATATATTGCGGAGGTACGGTTCCTTTCCTATTAGACTCATCTTTAAATACTTTATTAAAATCTGCAAACATTAAAAGTCCCCCTTAGCAATATCCCACACAATAACCTTGGAAAATAATTTATATTTATCCATTGAATCTAACTCTAGATTTTTTATTTCTTTTAACAATTTTTCGGAATCATCTTTTGTCTTAACTATTATGTATTTTATATCAGAATAATCAAAGCTTAAAGATATATTCGGATTTCCAGACATTGAATTGCTTATGTCGTTCAAAATACCTGCATTTATCATTTTCTCATTATAATAAGCTTGTACATAGCCTTCGGTTTCTACATTAGGAATAAATCTCCATTCACATTCATCAGTAAAGCATTTTTTACTATTTTTTTTAGTATTACGATTTTGAATTATACCTTCATAAGGCTTAAAATACAACATATTAAGTAATAGATAGTTTTTCAGTTTGATTTGTTCTTTAGATTCATTACTCGTATCAGCTTTAAGAGCTGTAGAAAATGCGGTTGTAAAATCCTTACGCAAATCCGAATTAGGATTAATATACTGAACTGGTTGTATATGATTGTTCATTCCCCACTCCTTTGAGAATGCTAAGCCATAATACCCATACCAAGATAAATGTTCTTCCAGTCGGTGCAAGTTAATGTCACAAAAACATTTCATAGGATATGCCATTTTTTTGATATTAGGTATTTTTAAATATCTGACATCTTCTTCGCAGTATCTTGGAGAAAGCATTTTCATTTTTATAGATGATATTATGTGATCAAGTTCTGTAGTAAATGTAAATAATGTATCCGCTTGTATTTTTGAGGGAATGTGTTTTGGCTCTTTACTGTTTGGATGGGCTTCACCTAATGAAATAAATTCATTATTGTTTTGTTTTTTCATATTTTTAATAATCTTCTTTTCTAATTTTATTACAATTAAGATATTTTCTTAAAAATTATTATAGAATAAGCGTTGTTTTAAAATATACTTTAAATTATATTGCTTTAAGTATAGAAATATTTAGAAATTATTTTTACGCAATTCTCTATAAATTACTTCAGCTAAAGAATTCATTATCGCATTATATTTACTTTGATCTTCGAACAAAGAAGTATATGTATCTTGGGATTCTGTATAGCTATCCAAAGCTGCATCTCCAAAAGCTTTTGGAAAGATACTTTCTGCAAAGATCTGTGGATCAGAGCTACAGGCCATTTTTGTAAGCTTTTTATTTGCCATCAGTTTATTATGCAAAGCATTCAGTAAGACTTTATCCCCATCGGTAAATGTTCCTTTGTACTTTTCGTTGATTTTTTCAATAATTTCGTCCAAAGGTTCCTTACTGTCTACGCCCATATTTCCTTTATGTTTTGCAGGCTCATAAACACCATTAGTTTCTTGCAATTCTATTGAACCTTCAAATGTTTTTTTCAATTTATAATACTCTAATTTTAATTTGCCTTCCAAGTCAATCATTGAAGATTTTTCTGCAGGTAACAAATCAAGTAGATAAGAACAAAAAACATATTCTTTATGCAAATCTTTGTCGAACATACGCAAAATTTGAGAAATATATCCGTACCACTTTATGAGATTGCGAACTTGACGTCTAAATTGATAACGTTCATCTGCAGATTTTTTGTTATAACGATCAGCCACAGGCTTTAATATACTCGTCATTCTTCCCATTGCACGGGTATCCTGTTTTCCTGATTTAAAATATTCTTTTGCGAAAGCATCGATATCGCTATCATTATAAATTGCAAAACCTCGTAGTTCTTTTTGAGTTTGATAAATTAAATCAGTATTAATTTCTCTCGAAAGTGTTGTTTCTTGATAAAACGGTTGAAATGCATCTAAAATGTCTTCTTTTGTATTTACAAAATCCAAAATAAAAGTATCATTTTTCCCTGGGCATGTCCTATTTAAACGAGATAATGTTTGAACTGCTTTTATACCTTTAAGTTTTTTGTCTACAATCATTGTATGTAACAATGGTTCGTCGAAACCGGTTTGATATTTTTCTGCTACAATAAGCACATTAAAATTATCGTGAAACTCAGCTTTTGTCTGTGCTTCTGAAATATGACTGCCATCAGTTCGAATATTTAATTTTGGTTCCGTATATTCAACATCTCCATCTTGAACTGCGCCTGAAAAAGCAACAAGTATCTGAACATCATCATATTTTTGTTGTTCAATATAGCGTTTAACTTCGTGAAAATATCGAACTGCAGCAAGTCGAGAAGATGTAACCACCATCATCTTAGCTTTGCCTCCGATTTTATGGCGAGTTGTTTCACGAAATGTTTCTACAATAATTTGTGATTTTTGAGAAATATTATATGGATGTAATTCTTGATACTTTCGTATAACTTTTGCAGCCCTGCTAGCAGGAACATCCGGATTGTCATCTGTGGTCTTCGCTATTTTAAAACAAGTATCATAAGTCATATAATTCTGAAGAACATTTAGAATAAATCCTTCTTCAATTGCTTGTCTCATACTATAAATATGAAATGGATGAAAAGAACCGTCCTCCTGCTCAGTACCAAAAAGTTCTAAAGTTTTATCCTTTGGCGTAGCAGTAAAAGCAAAGAAAGAAAGATTTTTATGTTTACCGTGAACTAACATTTCTTGCATAAGCCTGTCATCAGGATCTAGTTCTTCTTCGTTCTTTTCTTCTATTTCTGCATACTCCCGCAAAGCATCTTCAGTGTTAGCAAGTGCGGTTTTAAGCTTTAAAGCTGAACTACCGGTTTGGGAAGAATGTGCTTCGTCTACAATTACTGCAAAATTGCGTCCTTCTACTTTATCAACCTCCTGATAGATTACAGGAAATTTTTGTAGTGTTGTAACTATAATACGCACACCATCATTTATTGCATCTCGCAAATCTGTTGATTTTTTATCTTCACCAATTGTTTCTACAGCTCCTAATTTATGATCAAAACCAGAAATTGTTTCTTGTAACTGCGCATCTAATACCGTACGGTCTGTTACAACAATTACACTTGAAAAAACAGGCTTATTATCTATATTGAAAAGAGAAGCCAAACGATAGGCTGTCCAAGCAATTGAATTCGACTTGCCGCTGCCAGCGCTATGTTGTATTAAATAGTTATGACCTGGACCGTTTTTTCTGACATCATCCAACAATTTACGAACAACGTCCAATTGATGATAGCGTGGAAAAATCAGTGTTTTACTTTCCTGCAAGTTCATAAATTTCTGGATAATATCCATCATACTGTCCTTTTGAAATATGTTTTCCCAAAGATATGCAGTCGGGTATCCATTTGGATTTGCAGGATTTCCTTTACCACCATCATTGCCCGCACCGTTTGAACCTTGGTTAAAAGGCAAAAAGTGTGTATTTTTACCAGCCAATTTGGTTGTCATCCAAACTTCTGTGTGGTCAACACAGAAAAATGCCAAGATACGTCGGTTGAACTGAAAACAAATTTCACGAGGATCACGATCATACATCCATTGCTGTTTAGCGTTGTCAACAGTTTGGCCAGTGTATTGATTTTTCAATTCAAAGGCAAATACAGGAATACCATTTAAAACCAAAACCATATCGACACTCTTTTTGCTGTCAGATGAATAATGCCATTGTCGGTAACATTCAACTGTGTTATGCGCCCACAACGCTGTCGCTGTTTGATTAAGTGCAGATTCAGGTTTAAAATAACAAACTCGAAAATGAATACCACAGTGCTTAAAGCCGTGGCGAAGCACATTAAGAACACCTTCGGCATCACACGCAGAAGCAAACGCAAGACAAAATTTGCGCACAGGATCAACTTGATTTGCATTTTCAAAGCGTGCCCATTCTTTAGGCTGGGTTTGCTGCACAAAGTCAATTAGGGTATTAACATATAAACCAAGCTTAGCGTTGTATGTATCAGTTCCTTTGGTATATCCACCTGCCGGAGAAATGAAGAAAGATTCTATATCCTCCTCAAAGCGTTTTTCGTTAGTTATCATTTTTTTACCCCCCCTACATTCAACTTGACTATTTTTTATGCCTGCTGATATAGTCATAAATAACAGCACAAAATTCCGCACTGGCTATATCTTGGTAATTTAGCTCAATTTTGTCACATCCATCCAGAAAATCCTTTAGAGCTTTTGACGTGTCCTGAACCTGTTTTACCTGTTCAAAATGATGTTGTTGCTGTTGCGCTTGTTGCCTTATATATTCATCATCCCAAATGTTATAGAGTGGATTCATATATTAAACCTCCTTTTTACCTGTTACATACTCATATATGAGTGATTTTTTATATTTTTCGATTTCGGAGATGTATTGCTCTTTCTTCGAAATCAAGTTGTCAATTTCGGCACATTTAGCGTCAAGGTAGTCGGCGATTTCTTGCTGTTCATCCTTTGATGGAACGACGATAGAAAAATTCAAAAATTTATCTGCTTGCAATCTCCAACGACCCATTCCACTAACGCCTTGACCTAAACCATAAAAAATGCGATTGGAATAACACATTTGCATTAGATAAAGATAGAAAGATCGGTTATTGCTTTCCAAATCATCTAAAACAAAAACTCTATAATCCGGACTGGTAACGCCAGTATATTTCGAAATATCTACCCAGCCTGTAAGTAAGTCCATATGATTCATTGCGTAATCACCTGGATTGACAAGTTGATAGTGGCTATAGTTTTCTGCTAATTGTCCTTCGTTTTTTGATAGATCTTTTGGCACAATCCCCTTTTGAGTTATTGAAAGCACTGTATAACCCTCTTGCCCTGCGATATCTTTTTTTATATGAAAAAGATACTTAATTTTTTTCATATCCCAATCAACAGGAATATTTCCAAACCAAATACTCCCGCTGTCTTTCATTGGTCTGTCGCCACGGATACCTTTGGTAACAGCCTGCGTAATAACAGTCTGCTTCAATTTTTTATATTCATCAATCGAGGCACGGGTCTTTTCCAGAACAGCCTCTATCTCAGTGCATTTGTCATTGAGATAGTCCACAATCTTTTTTTGTTCAGTAATGGGCGGATATATAAACGGTGTATTCAATAAATCTGATGCGTTTAAAGAGCTTCTTACACCATCGTCTCCCAAATGATTAAATACTTCTCTTTGCCACATTGATAAAAAATAATATTCTGCAAACTTCTGACAAAAATCTGTTTTAGGAGATAATATTATATATGCTGGTGATACTATTCCTTTATATGGCGATAGACCAACTCTGCTTGTACTTATATTAGCAAGATCTATTAGCTTAAACACCAACTCATTACTTCTTAAAATTTGATATCCATTAAATGCTTCAGGCTGTAGACCAACGCTGTCGTCTTTAGATCTTTTTACAACTCCATTAAGTGTTAATGCCAATCTGTCATATACATCTGATTTTTCGCCAACAATATCCTTATGAGTGTAGTAAAAATTTTTAACTCTGCACACACTCCACCCTTTGGGAATTTTACCAATCCATTCAATCCCGCTATCTTTCATTTCACGCATTGTTTTCACCACCTTTTCGGGTATAACGAACAATCAGACAAACAATTGCAGCAATCACCAGAATGCCGCCAAGGATACTTACAATAAGCAGCCAATGTGCAAAAATAAGCTTTGCAAGCCAAATCACAAAATATGTAATTGCCCATATAACAACCAAAACAATCAATCGAATAATCCAATGTAAAACAGAACCTGCCGTTCTGCCGTGTATTAGTCCATCTCTATACAAACTACCTATTATTTGAAAAGCGGCAATGAAAGCAACTATTTCTATGATCGCAAGAATGATCCATTCCCAATACCATGCAATAGGCAGACCGAGCGGATCAGTAACTATATTATATAAAAAACTTAATATTTCTCTCAAACTTAATTCTCCTTATTAAATAGTGCATTCAGGCTTTCAGAAATTTCACCTTCCAGCTTTTTAATACGTTTTACAATATCTTCCACCGGTTCAGGCGGCTGATACTCGTAGAAATAACGTGTCATTGGGATTTCATATCCTACTTTTGTTTTGCTCTTATCAATCCAAGCATCAGGGGCATAGGGTAAAACTTCTCGCTCAAAATAACTATCAATGTCCTGAACAAGCGGAACATTTTCTGTGTCTCGTAAATTTTTATCTGGAACAGGCTTGCCTTTTTTTAGAATAATCTCGCCGTTTTCATCTCTCTGCGGACGTTCGACAACAATTTTGTTATATCCGAATTCTTCTGAGCCAAAAATTTTGCTGTGACAATAAATGCCGTTCTTATCGCCGTAAATGGCATCGTTTTTATATTCGCCGTATGCTTCTACGATTAACTTTCGGCAAAGGTCAGTAATATCGTTTCGTTTGGTTCCGATAGATTTTCTGCGTTGTTCATAACAATGAGAGGCATCAATAAGCTGTACTTTTCCTGCACGATACGCCGGTTTGTCTTTAGATAAAATCCAAATATAAGTGCTAATTCCTGTATTCATAAATTGGTCGGTAGAAAGCTGGATTATTGCATCTAGCCAGTCGTTTTCCAATATGTACTGCCGTATATTAGATGAACCGCTTCCAGCATCTCCTGAAAATAATGGAGAACCATTTTGAATAATTGCCATTCTGCCATCTGGTGCAAGCTTGGAAAGCCCATTAAGTACAAAAAGCTGTTGACCATCACTGATCTTTGGAAGCCCTGGAGCAAATCTTCCGAGTTCGCCCAGTTTTGCTTCGGCTTCAACCGCTTTTTTCTCTCGCTTCCAATCTATTCCAAATGGTGGATTTGAAATGCAATATTTAAAGGTAAATCCTTTAAACTGGTCGTTAGAAAGTGTATCTCCAAATCGCATATTATTTGGATCCCCGCCGCGAATAAGCATATCTGCTTTTGCAATAGCAAAAGTCGATGGATTAAATTCCTGACCAAAACAGGTTACTTCAATATCTTTATTAAGGTCATGTATTCTTTCTTCCATACAAGAAAGCATTTGGCTGGTACCCATTGTCATATCATAAACAGTAACATTACCAGTTTCATCAAGTTTAGCATCTGTGAGGAGTAAATCCGTCATAAGATAAATAATATCCCGGCTTGTAAAATGGGCTCCTGCTTCTTCACCAAATGACTCCGAAAAGCGACGAACCAGATCCTCAAAAATATATCCACAGTCTATAGCACTGATTTTATCAGGTCCTAAATATCCTTTTTTAGAATTAAACTCTTTTATTACAAGATACAATGTGTTGCTTTCAACCATCCTGTGAATCACCGTGTCAAAATCAAATTTTGAAAGCACGTCCTGCACATTATCAGAGAATCCTGATAAATAATCACGAAAGTTAATTTCAATATTATCAGGATCCGCCAGCAGCTTTTCAAATGTAAATTTACTAGTATTATAAAATTGATAACAAGAAGCTTTGGTTAGAAATCCATCAATAACAGCTAACTTTTTTACCTTTTCATACTGAGCCTGTACTGCTTCATAGGTAGGAAGAAGGCAATCATGAAAACGCTTGACAACTGTCATCGGGAGAATCACAAGCCCGTATTCGTGTGGCTAAAAGGGCCACGCAGAACGTCTGCTACATTCCAAATCATAGTAGCTTTCTCAGAAATATTAATTCCTGCATCTTCTATTTTACTAATTGACATTATTTGCACCTCGATTTTTTGTTTTTTCTGAAATTATCCAATGAAAAATCTATTATATTGAATCAGTATATATTATATTTTGTTTTATCATTTCCTTCAATTTTTTAGTAAACGTAGACTTAGTGATTTTTAATCCGTTAGAATCTAATCTTACAACTGGCGGATAACCTTCTTCAGTTTCCAAAGAATCAATTATACTACTGTTGCTTCCTTTGCTTATTCCACTATGAGGCATTGGCCCAACCATTATTAAACTATATTTAGGCTGCCATTGAAATTTCTTAAAATCAATTTTTTTAGCATCTTCATAATCCAAGTATAATTCAAAACGGCTTTTATCAATTCCAAGTTTTCTAGCCGTTGTCAAAAGGACTTCAGAAGAGACACTTGATTGACCGACTACAACAATCTTACCGCTTTTATGTACCTCATACCCAGAACTTTTCTGCAAAAGGTGTTCCATTCCAAGTAATTTTAAAAATTCTTCAATCTGACCTAATCTATTCAATTTTGTGAGAGCTGCTGTCAAATAATCATCAAGTTCGGATTTAATATTGTCTTCCAACTCTAAAAGTTCTTGACAATCTAACACAGAATCATTCACTCTCCTCATCAAAAATATGCTGAAGCTTATTTATTGCCTTCTCCAAACGCAACTTAATAACCGAAATTTCATCTAGTGTAGATTGATACATTTTAGCAATTCTATTCTGCTCTTCCATAGACGGAATTGGAATTTCCAGCTTTTTAAGTTTGTCTACCCCGATGTTAGGCATTACATCCCCCACTGTAATACTTTTCAAAACAGCGTGACCAAGCTCGCTCTCAAAGAAAGCTTTAACATAATAAGGATTAGCTTTATTTTCATCGAGTTCAATTATATATAGATTGCCATTTGCCAAGATGTGTTGACCTTCTTTTACAGAAGCTACCGCAATTTTATAAGGAAGACCATTTTTTGAGAGAATTAACGAGTTATTCTTCAAGCAATATCTTTCATATTTTGGATCAATATATGATAAATACGGTAATTTATCATCGATAATGCCATCTTGAATATTTGAAATCATAAGATATTGCATATTTGTTACGCTGTTAGAAACCATTTCATCAAGTTGTTTTGCGGTACAAGGCGCACCTCTTGAAATACTTTTGATGATGCTCTCAAACGGAACACCATTTTTAATATTTATTTCTTCTGTAACATAACGACTCAAATTTAATGTATATTCGTTTCTACGCAAATCATCAATTGAAATACATTTGCTAAACTCGCTATCAACATCAAGAGCTTTAATAATAGCTTCAATATCATCGTCATCAAATTCATTCTGACGGCGACCGTAATGACATTGCTTTGTTGCATCAATCATACGAACAGTATCATTATTGTGACTCAATACAATCAATGTTGTTGAAATACTGGTACCAACAAACATTCTACTAGGCAATGCAATTACACACTCAACTAACTTGTTCTCAATAAAATACTTTCTTATACTTTGGTCTATGCTATTCCAAGTACTGCCGTTTGTCATAATACTAATTGCCTTGCCATCCTCAGACAGCAAATCACATAACAAGGAATTAAATACCCAATCAGAAGAAATACCTTTTGAAAACCCAGGATATTGATTTGCCTTCTTTTTAAAATATTCTACACCAGCCCCTAAGTTTCTTAATTTCAGTCCAAAAGGATAGTTGGAAAAAATTTTATCAAACTTTTGCATTTTGGCAGAATCAGGTAGTGTAAATACATCACATAGGGTAACATTAATATCTACCCCCAACAGTTCAGCTTTCATCATTGCTGCAGCTTTATTAGCTATATTGATCTCATATCCGTAATAAAATGCATTGGGATTTTCATTTGCAGCAGATACAATGTATGAACCACTTCCACAACATACATCAGCAACTTTGTCTCCTGTACTTACATTAAGTATTTTATGAACCAATTTAATTATAGAACTAGGAGTGGTCAAACCTCTATCTAACTCATTTGTAGTTACAGGAATCAATACAGCTAAAGCAAACTCATATGCAGAATATTTGGTGACTAATTCAAGCAATCTATTCCATAAAGCATCATTTAAAGTTTCTCTTGCCAAAAACCTAACATCGTCATCAATTTCCAATTTGCCATTTAAAAACGAATTAAACGTAATTGCTATTGGGTTGTTGTATAAACTTGCTTTAAATAGTAAATATGGAATAAGAGGAAAAGCGTTTTTATTAGGCACATCAAATTGATGAAGCAAAATTTTAATCTCCCGTATAACCTGTAAAGCTTTATTATGGATGTTTTTATCATTGAAGATATCCTTACTTATGGTAAACAACAAAATTGCCTCCTAAAAATATAATTTGGTTTTAAATAACCATAGCTACATCATTATTATAGCACATAATTTTAAAATGTCAATGGTTTTTTATAACCATTATAAAATCAGAGCTTTATTCGTTTTTTATTATGATCATCTAATTAATTTTTGTATTTAATTGTTTCTATGTCGTTAACAGTAATTAAAACGGGATTGTTGTTGCAAAAGAAGTTTTGCTCTTATATTTATTTTCATTATAATATAAGGACATAATAATGGAAGATATATTATAAACAGAGTACAATTATTAGTACCGTTAACACTAATAGATGTAAATATGAAATAATATAATTAGCAGTTAGACTGAACTGTTAATACAAAAATATGTTATAATTATATTAGAAGGTAATTTTACATAATTATTTTTTTGAATTAAGTCATCTCGAGTTGTTGGGATGACTTTTTCTTTTTCCCCAAAAAAAGAAATTAAGAAAGTCAGTTTAATTTATCAATGAAAGGAAGGTGAAAGGCAAAGCGAGCTAAAACAGAACAGGAACTCTATATGGTTATTTTTGTTGCCGGGTTGATTCTCTTATTGAGAAAGAGAGGCATAGTACCGACTGTTGGGGCAGTCAAAACAGCAGCACCAAGCTGTAAAAACGGTGTGATTTATCTTTAACAAAAATAACTATTAGGGGGTGAAATCTGTGTCCAGAAACGGAAGCATACGCTACCAAATTGAAAAGACTTTAAAATTACTGTGCAGGTTTGGTGAATCAAGGCACGAAGCCAAAAAAGCTCACACTGCCTGCAGGTACATTTATTCTTTTAACACAATGAAAACATACATAAGACAGCTTAACTATATGGTTGACTGGGCAAAGGAAAACGGCATTAAACTTAAAAGCATTGACGATATTAAGTTTTACGGAGACGAATGGCTGCAATGGTCTGTTGAGCAGAAATTCTCATCGTGGACTGTTTCTGTAAGACGCTCTGCATTATGTAAGCTTTGCGAAGTTCCGTATTCATATTTCAAAACAAAAATCCCACCTAAAAAAAGACAGGATGTAAAACGTTCAAGGGATATGTCTAAGAGTTTAAAATATTTCAGCGAGTCAAAAAACATTGAGCAGGTAACCTTTTGCAGATGCACTGGACTGAGGCTCAGCGAACTCAAGCTGATAAGGGGCTCAGACCTTTATTTTGACGAATTCGGGCATCCTTGGTTATCAGTTACAAGAGGAACAAAAGGCGGCAGAAAACGCCGTACAAAGCTTTACGGAAGCCCTGAGGAGATAGAGATATGTGTCAGCCTATGCAAGAAAGCAAAAGGAGAAAAAGTGTTTCCGAATGTAAAAGAAAGAGCAAACACACACGGGTACAGAGCACAGTATTGTCAAAGAGTATATGAGGCTGAGAAACGCGATTTAAGCACTCTTTCACACTCGGAAAAGGTCTTTTGCAGGAAAGACAAAAAAGGCATTGTTTATGACAAGCAGGCGCTTCTGATATGTTCTTCTATGCTCGGCCACAACCGCTACGATGTGTGTGCGTTATCTTACTTATATAACCAAGAGTGAGTACAGCCAGTTTTTAAAATTTTTTGCTATAATTACTTTAGAGATACAAATTGCATTGTGAATATTAATCTCATTTAAGACTTATTTTTTTACTTATTGACTGTAACTTTAATTGTAATAGATAGTAATTGTAAACTTTTTGTGAACATAGTTCATAGATGCCTTATTGTGCCTTAATGGTTTTAAAATTTGCTATAATTACTATAGAAGTTATTTTTTAAATGCTTTTTAGAGTTATTTTAGTAGCTACGAAATACTCTTATTTTATATTTAAAGTTAATTGTAAATGAGGATAGTTATGAGATAGTTATTTAATTATAATAACTGTTCTTTTTTTACTTAGAAAGGAGGAATTTTATGTAAATTAAAACAAACATAAAATAACAAAGTACAAATTACAAAAGAAAGGAATTTAAATGATGATAACACTATATTTTGAAAAAGTAAAAGAAGGAAGACTCTCAAACACATTCACGACAGATACATATTACGATGAAAGTGTGTATCTGAAAGAGAAGTCGGAAGATTCATATATCTGCATACTTGATGAAAAGGACTTTGTTAAGCAACAGGCATATGCTTATTTCATAAAGAACGATTATATCGCAATAGACAAGTGGTATGTAAATCGTTTTGATGAAGCAACAAGCGACGGCCTTATTATTGACATAGAAGTCGATTTTGCTGCAATGTTCAGAGATAATCTTGGATTGTACGACGAATGCCGTGAATGCTTTGATATGACTATGAGAAAAGTGTATGACTCAATATTCAGAAAATACACTGATTGAGTAATCGATAAAGTTATTTTTCTTTAATTAAAACAAGGCGGCACACCTAACAGTGTGCCGCGCTTATGAAAAAAATTGTAAATTCTTTAAATTTCTTTGTCACTTTTTGTAAATTTGCACTATATTATATTGTGGGGTATTTTAACCCAAAACTTCATTGAAAGGAGTGGTCGGAAAACGTTTCCGAGATGACTTACAGACTTACCATCTTTAAACTTTAAGTCTTTATTATACAAATTTTTTATGGAAGGGGTTTATTTTTGAAAAAAATAATTCAATTCACAAATCCTTATGAAGGATTATACAACAAAGACGACCTCTTGAGTATTAACAAGCTTCAAGAGTACTTAGGATTGTCTAAGGGAACAACAGAAGAAATCTTACAAATTTATGGATTTCCGGCTATATATAAAAACGGAAGAATATATGCAATTAAGCCGGAAGTTGACAAATGGCGTAAACAAAACATTAACAAATACGATGGACTGAGAAGGGGTGCATAAAATGAGTAAAAGAAAGATTCCAGCAAAATACAGAAATTATATTTTCCCTAAGAAGGGCAGTAATTATTATTATGTAAAATATCAAGGTGTGAACACAACAAGAAAATCTGTTGATGATTGCATAGCCTTGATAGATCAAGAAATGAACAAAAAGCATTATGGTAATGATCTTGACAGAAAAGAAAATAATGTGACACTTGAAATTGCGCTGACTAAATGGATTGATGATGAAATAGATAAAGACATAAGTCTGAAGCAATCTTCCAAAAACCGAATTAAACAAATTATTAAGAATCAAATAATACCGACCGTTGGTCTTATTGCTGTTGATAAATTGGACAGACCCGATGTTTTAAATATGATTTCATCATTAAAAAGCGGTAAAAATTACAAAGGGATTTGCTATGCGGACAGCACGGTTAAAAAAGCCTATGAATATTTAAGACTATTTTATAAAGTAACTGACAAAATGAATCTTATAAATCCCAATACATTTAATATAAAAAATAAATTCACTAAGAATGATAATAAAGAAAGCGCTTTTACGAAGGAAGAAGCTGAAAGATTTATAAAAGCGACCGGTGTATTTTCTGAAGACTATAAAGATGTTAAAGACAGAATGGCACCTGCTTTAACATTATTATTAGAAACAGGATTGAGAGAAGGCGAATTATTAGCGTTAACTTGGGACAAAGTTATAAAAACTGAAAATCATACATATTTAAAAATTGACAGTTCTTGCAGGTATGATAACGTCGAAAACAGAACACAGTTAATTATTGGTAAAACCAAAAACGGCAAATCAAGAACAATACCTTTAAATGAGACTGCCGAACGAGCACTTGAATATTATAAAAAAACAAATAAGGACTCAAATTACATATTTGCAAACGAATATGGAAATGTTCCACATAGTTCAACACTTCGCAGATCATTTGATAAAGTTTTAAAAGAAGCTAATATAAAAAATGTTATAAATAACAGAAACAGAAGATACAAATACTGCGTTCATTCATTAAGACATTCATTCGCAACTATATTAATTAATTATGAGCATGTGCCGGTTCCTGTTGTATCACAACTTTTGGGGCACTCTGATATTTCAACTACTCAGCATTTTTATGTAAAAGATGAGCCTGAAATGTACATAGACTATGTTCATAAATTAGACTTTTAAAAAATTTATTCGTAAAATAAAATTAGAATTTAACTATCTAATCCTCAAAAACCATTGATTTTTCAAGGCTTCACACCTGTTTTCCGTTCAAACCTTATCTGTTTGCCCTTGTTTTTGCCCTTACGAGCCGCAACAAGGGCAACATTTTATTCTCCGCCGACCACCTTATCCAGCAGCCTTGCGGAAGTGCGCTTCGCTTCTCTTGTAGAGTGAGCGTAGATGTTCATTGTGGTACTGACATCAGAGTGTCCGAGAA
>ENA-OPCA01000286-OPCA01000286.1-human-gut-metagenome-genome-assembly--contig:-NODE-286-length-51304-cov-10.306757_pt1 | contig 51304 bp, 46 predicted proteins | sample MGYA00241076_ERZ501468 | MGnify/ENA primary metagenome ERZ501468 (study PRJEB25962, sample SAMEA2042633) | human gut metagenome | biome: human gut; feature: human-associated habitat; material: faeces... | reverse complement strand
TAAGTTTTTGTCGCTGCCGTATCGCGGCGACTTGATTATAATAGCACCACCCCTCCCATATGTCAACAACTTTTTTCAACTTTTTTTGATTTTTTTTAATTTTTTTGTTTTCCGGCGGCGAAATATTCCTGTTAAGCCGCATAAATACTGGGTTTGCACACTTTTGACATTTTGAGGATTTTTACGATTTTTTGTGCTTTTTACATCATTTTACCCATATTTCATATAAAAACGGCCTATAAAAATGTCTTAATTTCATTTAAAAAATTTTAAATGCGCACAGAAAAAAAGTTAAACTGGCATATATTTTTTGTTTAATCTCAAAGAACATTTCACTTTACCTATAAATGAAATGTATCTGAGGTACAAACAAAAACAAATTATTTTTATGCATTTTCAACTTTACTCATTTATGGATTATAATTTCAAATCACTTATCCAAATAAATTCACTCATCTAAATATATACATACTAAAAAGATGATGTCGGTCTGTACCTTATTCCAGTACAATCTTCCAACACCATCTTTATATATGAAATATAATTTATTCCGGATTCTGCCACTCATGCTTTTTACTTATTATATCCATCCTGCGTGCATACAATGTACCGGCGATTATGCAGCACATTATTATGACTGCCATAATCAGAAGCCCAAGCCACATATTGTAACCGCCAGGACTGTACATTCCGCTTCTAAGCGCCATACAATATATAGATATAACAAGCGGATTATCAGAAAATGCCCCTACAACCAGAAACGACACAACTATAATATATGAGATTGTAGGTGAAACGATAAGTCCCACAGCAATCTGGATAATGCCAAAGGTTATAGTCATCACAAGGCTCATAACCATCATACTTGCCATAAGCCCTGTCAGATTAGGATTATCAATAATAAGCTGCTTATCCATATGAAGAAGTGAATAGCATACTTCTTTCGTTGGTACAAATATAAAACCACCCGTACATATACCTGCTATAATAATAATGACATATAACATTGCATAACACATACAGGAGGTTAAGACACACCATATGCACTTGCTAAGCCACCATTTAATACGGCTTCCAGTTCTTATAAGTATATCCTTACCATACCCATATAGGTCTTTTATGACATAATTGCCTATAATATAGGCTATAAATATGTTAGGAAGTATATATACAGATGATATGTCAACATTATTTCTAGCACCTGCATCAAACTTCTTAACACCGTCAAACATCCACATAACCATATCACCACATGTATATGTATCTATATGCCTGTTTGCCCTGCACAGCATTATAAAATGTATAATACAGGCTATATATACCACACAAAGCACCGCATATTTCTTCCACTGCTGTACTATTCCTTCTCTTATATCGTACTTTATTTGCAACATTAGCATATGCATATAGTCACACCTCCCACTTACCAAAGTATATTTAAGCTGCTGTTAATCTCTATCATATCATACATTACGACCCCAGAAATTCTTTCTTCTTAAATCTAACTAACACATTTACAAGAGCAAACACTATAATAGCAGCCAGCAACGGATATATAATATTAGTACTTACACTTAGCCCCTTCTTATAAACTCCGCCTGATATATAGTATCTTGTAAATATAACCCCGTCACACACACCTGCCTTATCAACTGTTATTAATGCTATTGATGCCAGATATCCTGCCCATTCCTTATTCGTACACCACGATACTCCGAGCATAACAATACCAGTGACAAGAAATGTTTCAAAGGTTTCCACTATGTATGATATAAGAAGTAATACAAATGAAGGCTGTTCCTCACATATCCTGCCACTCCATGCCACACAGCGGCTGTTTAATTCATTCCAGTTATAAAACCTATCCGTGAACACCAGTCCTGCTATTGTTGTCAATATGAATACATATAATGTAAAAAATACTGTTAAAATAAGCAAGTCAACAACACTTCTTTTCCATACATTACTCACACTGCCTTCGCGGATAACCTGCATTGGTCTTTGATTATACCTTTCTACAAATAATATATAAAAAAGTACAAATGGCACACAGAATGTTGACACCATATACATCACCCCTAACAGATATATATCATATATACATGGCACAGCCCCTCCGGACATAAGATTACCCTTTGAGCTAATCAAAGCAGCAATTGTCATAACCGACAGTATTATAGCCGTAAATCTGACTTCATTTATTCTCAATAAATCTACTAACCTTTTCATAATCACTTACCTCCGTTCTGACTATATTCCATCCTGGTTCCTCTATTTTTACAAGTACTGTCTTATATGATGAACAACCGCTCCTGAATGTTAATTTAAAAACCTTTTACATCTTCAAAGAGCACGGCCTTATGAACGGGATAATTAGAAAAATCTAAATATATATCCGACTTTTTAAACAGTTCTCTCCTGTCTTCTCTGACCATTCCATTGGTGATAACAAAATAAATTATTACATCCTTGCTTTCCTTCGGTTCAATATTGATATCTTCTTTTCCATCTTCAATTATCGTGCCTTGATTATTATATCCTATTGGATATGCCTCTAAACCAATATACTGTCCTATCGCTTTTTCCAGATTTTCTGTTGCATCACTTTCACTAGTAACATTCATACTTATAACAAAATATTCAAAGTCATCTTTTCCTTCTATGCCATACTTTTCTTTTGCCTCATCTGCTAAAATATACGAAATATCATTTACATTTATCGTAAAATTTCTATATTCAAGACTTTCTCCAATATGATATATCTCTTGCACTGCTTTAGGAAATCTTTTATTTACATCAATAAAATTAACAGCCCATATTATGACTACTGCAATCAATATTATTATGCCACCTGCTAATTTTATCATCTTCTTTTTATTATAATGTGTCATTCTTAACACCTCTCCACAAATAAAATACAACATCAAATGCAATAATAATTAAAATAAATAGCACATAACTCTGCCAGTAATTAGGTGATAGCTGTTCAATACTAAGCAGCTTATATGCAGCCATTCCTCTTAATGCTCTGTTAGATGACCAGTGTGTAACAGCATTAAGGAATTCACATAGCACTATAGGAAACAGCAGCACTATAAAACTGTTATTAACCCACTGGGATATCACCAGAGATATTGTTGCAAGTAATCCAGCGCATATATATTGAAGAATTAAATACATAAAATAATATACATATGGATGTGAATACCATATGTATGACCACATTCCATTGGCATTACAGCTGATAGTTCCATTAATACTTATAATTGACGGAAGAACCGCCGATGTTGCTATAAGATTTAGCAGAAGCGGAATTGTTGCGACAAAACCACCTGTTAAAAATACTGCAATAAGCTTAGCAAGCAGATAATTAATCTTTTTGGTTCTGACATAATAATTTCTGACTATTCCTTTTTTATTATCCGTATAGAATGTAACTGCATATGGTATTACCGCCAGCAATGGTATCAGCCTTATATACAATGTATAATACATATTATACCAGCCTCCTATCCATATATAATGCACATTAACCGGTATAGCAAGACTCATTGGAACATAATATTCCAAAGGATTATCAGCCGCAGGTAGAACCTGTATAACGAACTGTAATACACATATAATCATTCCTATAGCCAGAGCAACTTTAAATGCAGCGCCCCTAAACGCCCTTTCCATTTCTATTTTAAGCATCTGTTTCATACTTCTTCCACCTTAATATCATCTATTTTTAATTTTAATAAACTAATGGCAGTCATACTAACTATGTAAGTACAACTGCCATAACCTGTTAATCTGTATCCATGATGTTTAATTGTAGCAATGCCTTATTAGCTGCTAATCCCCGTTTTACATTCACACCACTGACCTCAGCAAATGAAGTTGTCATATAAATATTATTAAATGACGAACCACCTGTTTTAATATCTATGTATGTCCGATTGCCATTATCATTTAAACTCACGCCACTATCAATCCACTCTGTTTCTACAAAGAATATTAAAACAATCTCTCTTTCTTCATGCGGCTGTAATGTAACCTTATCGAATGACTTATATTCCCATCCATCTGGTACATCTGTATATGCAAATCTTCCTTGTAATCTCTGATATTGAAATGTACCATCTTCTTTTATATCACGCAGGTCATATAACATAAAAGCTGCTGGGCTTAATATATAGCTATCATTATCATTATTAGTTACTCCAAGCTTAACGCATACCGCTTTTCTTTTTATTCCTCTTTCACTTTCTGTAATACTGCCATCCTCAGCGATAAAATCATTATTATCCTTGTATAAGGCATAATTCACTAAATTATTATATGCATTCTCTGATGTTAATTGCTTCAATGCACTTATATTGTCACATGCCAGCACATCGTCTACACGCAATGTTAAAGTGTCCTTATCATTACCTTGTAATGTTACTGTAAATGCATTACCCTGCTCTATAAGTTCAGGTACATCATTAACACATTCCTTATAACCTTCTGATTTAATGTTTTTCTTATATTTATCAGAGTCAGAACTTTGTGTAGCAGCATCCTGCATACTATCACTCTCATCCATCATTGAATATATATCATCAACACTCTTCTTTCCACAGCCAGTTATGGCTATTGTCAATGAAGCCATCAGCAGTATTATGATTTTTTTCATTTATATACCTCACCTTTTTGTGCTACTCGAAGACTAGATAGAGTCTGGACTCCACAAACCTCCATAATAAACGGCATCATAATCTTTAAGATTAGCTTTTATATAGGCATAATCTTTATTATTTTCTTTTATGTAATTTATCATTTTAAGCTCAGTGCCATAATATATAGAATTTCTGCCACTAAAACACTGGCTTCCATCTCCATTATAATTATCACATCCATAAGCATAAGCATCAAAACCGCAGTCATTGCCTTCGTATTCTGTACAATGAATATATACTGAGCTTGTATCCTCTTTAGCCCTGACTCCAGTTTCACATGTATTACCGTATTCAAAACTAAACTCAAATTTTGTATCGCTATAGTTACTTGCATATGCTGTAACTCCCTGTACACCTGCAACACTAACCATCACAGCAAATAATCCTGTAATAATCTTACTTGATAACTTTCTGTTTATCATTCTAAGCACCTCCATAATTCAAAAATTGTTATATAGAATTCCGCCGGCGAATTACTATGTAATGCATTATAACACATTAATTTTACGATATTTTCCAAATGTAAAAAGTTGTATCTGTTGATGTAATATTTTGCAAGTTTGTTATTATTTTAACAATATTGTGGCTAAATTCTTGCTTTTCTTTTCTCATTCTGGTACATTTTTACCTAAAGCCCTTTTATATCTTCAAGCAGCACTGCCTTATGAACGGGATACTCATGAAAATCTATTTTGCCCTAATTAATTACATCATCATAATTATATAGAGTCCGGACTCCACAAACCTCCATAATAAACAATACCATAAGTTTTAAGGTCACCTTTTATGTAGGCATAATCTTTGCCATCTTCTTTTATATAATTTATCATTTTACACATGGTACCATAATATATAGAATATCTGTTACTCTTACATTCGCTTCCAGCTTTATCATAATTATCGCATCCATAAGCATAGCCATTAAAACCACAATCATCGCCTTCATATTCTGTACAATAAATATATACTGAGCTTGTATCCTCTTTAGCTCTGACTTCAGTTTCACAAGATTTATTAAAATATTCAAATTCAAACTCAAATTTTGTATCATTATAGTTACTTGCATATGCTGTAACTCCCTGTACACCTGCAACACCAACCATCACAGCAAATAATCCTGTAATAATCTTACTTGATAATTTTCTGTTTATCATTCTAAGTACCTCAATAATTTAAAATTGTTATATAGAATTCCGCCGGCTAATTACTATGTAATGCATTATAGCACATTAATTTTACGATATTTTCCAAATGTAAAAAGTTGTATCCGTTGATGTAATATTTTGCAAATTTGTTATTGTTTTAACAATGTTGTGGTGGAATTATTGCTTATATTTCTATTGTTATCTCCGTTCGATACACATTATCCGTTATTTTTTCACTATATGTACCTTCATACTTATTTACAAGGCGGCGCACATTATTAATGCCTCTTCCATGGTCTATATAGTATGATATTGGCTTCTTTACTTTATTTTTTATATAGTTATTCTCAATTACAATTATAAGTCTTCCTATACTCTGCGTTATAATTATATGTACGTAACCACCCTTTTCGACAGCTTTAGCTCCCCTGATACTGTTATCAAGAAGATTGCCTATTATAACTCCCATATCTCCCATATCTATATCGAGCTGTTCAGATACCTCTGCTTCACATTTAAGCTCTATATCAGCATCCAGACCATCCAGCTTATATGTAAGTATGTTATTGATAAGAAGATTGTTACAGTATATTCTTCCTTTAACACTGTCTACACTTCCTATCATACTATCAAGATACTCAAGTACTGTATCGCTGTCATTCTGTGATACAACAGCTCTGAGCGTATTAAGACGGTTCTTCATATCATGTCTTATATTTCTTAGTTCTTCCTGACCTGCTTTTATATTGTCATATATCTTGCGGTTAGTTTCACGCTCCCTTTCCAGCATAATAAGTTCATAGCTATATCTGTTGCTTCTCTCTATTGCATTAATAAATATTACGATAATATTCATAAAAAGCCATAATATTACAAGTATTACTGTTATACTATGTCGTATCTGGATATATTCATATCCGATACGGCTGACCAGCACGATTAGCATTGTAACCGACAATGATGTAAATGTTATGGCTGTTCCTCCTATTTTCCCAAATTCTACCCCTATATATTTTTTATATACATTTACAAGTATAATAAATATTATTTTTATCATTATTATACACATTATCTCACTTTTTATATCTGAATAATGTTTCTCTATTCTTGTAAAAGAATATGTTTCAAGGAAAAATCTCACAACAATATTAGTGCTTATCATCATTCCTATATAATAAGCTATATCAGTAATATTTCTGTATATCTCTACTGTTTTGTCCCGTGTAAGCAGCATAACAGGCGCAAGAATTATATACATTCCACTTCTGTTATAATATAAGAATGTGCAGTTACATATAATATCTGTGATTATAACTGCAACTGCACTGATATAATTTATACTGTTATATTCTCTTTGCCTCCCCGCATATCTTTTATACTCCATATATATAATGTAATCCAGAATTCCCATAAATATATCTAATATATATGTATCGTATATCATACTAATCCTCTTTTCTCCAATACACCTTTACTCTACCAGAGTCTTCTGCTTCTGCCCCTTTCTGATGTTATGTACCGTGTATAGTCACTTATTATATTATTGTACATACCTCTTCCCATACTCAGATGTATTTCTTCTTCCCCTATTGCTCTTTTACATATCACTTCTGTTTTATGTATATTGCATACATATCTGTAATTTACTATACATCCACTTCTTGGTCTTCCAAATATAAGCTCTGGCAGTTCACTATATATCTCCTTAACTATTCCATAGAAGCAGTATTCATTATCTGATGTGACTATTTTAACACGTCTTGCATTAGACTCAATGTATACTATATCATCATAATATATACTTATCGTTTCTCTTTTATAGCTGAATACCAGCTTTTCCTCATTCTCATACATCATCTCTTCAAGCTGTGTCACTATCTTATCGGTCTTCTCTTTCGTAACTGGCTTTATCAGATAATTAAATGCATGCACATCAAAAGCCTCATGCATATAACCAGTATGGCTTGTTGTAAATACTATCATCGCATTTTTATTTTTTGACCTTATATATCTTGCAAGCTCAACACCATTATCTTTGCCAAGCTCTATATCAAGAAAATAAACATCATATTTTATAATATCATTCTCAATTTTTTTAATATCATCCACACTGAAATATACGTCTATATCATACTTTGTCTGTGTTTTTTTCAGCCTTTCCTTAAGATAATTCTCCAGTTGTCCAGCCTGTATCCTGTCATCCTCGCATATTGCCACCTTCATCTTACGACTCCCCTTTCTATTCCCCTATACGCATATTAAGCATTTTCATTATACAAGAATAATTTTCATTATAAGGTTATTATTGTACACGAACTCAAGGAAGCTGTTAGAATGTATCTGTGCAAGTATGTCTGCTGCCCACGAGCTGTTTCCTGCTGCGGTCACGATAGCAAACATAAGCCATACCACTATGAGCCCCTCAACAAGTCCTGTCACGAAGCCGCCCAGTCTGTCTGCCTGATGTATAACAGGGAGTCTGCTTATAATTCCGGTTACGGCTGTAATTATCTTAAGTATGATAAATAATACTATAAATACTATGCAATAACTCACTGCATTTACTATAATAGCCGCCATCTGCGCTGCAAATATCTTTGAAGCGATATCCTTTAATGTAAGTGTAGCTGATTCTTCAACATTTTCGACAAGCTTTGAAGTCACTGACTCTGACACACTCTTTGTAAGGCTGTCTGGAAGGTTCATCTTCTCACTTATCGCAGCTACCTTCTCTTCTATGTCATCTATATATGCAGATATTCCTTCACCGGCAATATCCGCATCATCTTCGCCATAACTTTTGCCATCTCTTGAAACATTTTCATATATGCTTTTTTCTATCTTCTCGTCCCACTTCGTATTGTTTCTTATATATTCACTAAGAACTGGTGCTGCAAATGTTGTAACTGCTATTGTTATTACCATTGTCGCAAGGGAAACTGCTATCTTTATAACGCCCTTTTTCATTCCTATGAGTGCAAATATGCACAAAACTGCTAATACTGCTATTAATACCATAATAATTTTCTCCGTTTCTATATCGTATACTTACCATTATAATGCCATAAAAGTCAAAAAGCCGTTCGTACCTGTACGAAAGACTTTAAGACTTCTATATTCAACTATTATTTCAACTTAATATTCTGTATATACTTGGCACTTACAAGCACGTACTCACCTCTCGTACCAGTTGCTATTATCTTGCTTGCCGGCATATCAAAGTTCATATTCGCTATATTTTTGCCGCTAAGATTGTATACAGATAATGTTGTTGAATTATTCATAACAACACTCTTCTTATCAAATGTTATATTCTCCACCTGTGTACCAAACTGTGCCTCACATACTTTAATTCCTGAGGTATTGTATACAAGCAGCTTGTACAGCTCACCAGAAGCTGAATTATCTACTATCAGACCTATGTAGTCTTCTGAGAAGAATACTCTGTTTATCTGATTATCTATATGTATCTCTTTTTCAAGGCTTGGATATTCCTTTATTCTGTATATACTTATGACATCCTCGCCTACTGCCACTGCTATGTTATTGCTAAGGAACTGCACATCACCAACAAGTGTATCATTATAGTGGTTAAACCCTCCCACTACTCGCTCTGTTTCGTTCTGTCCTACTTCTGAGAAGTTGTAGAATACAACATTGGTCTTGATATCCTCACCACTTACATATACATATGATGCTATAAGCTTGGTTGCATCATTAGATATGCTCACATCCAGAGGATATCCATCTCCTGAAACGGTTGTCTTGATACTGTATATCTTAGTTCCCTCTTTAGAGTACATATTGATATAGTTAGCTTCGTTATCTTCAAGAACTGCCACAACCGCACCATTAGATGCAACTTCTATCTGTGATATGACAAGTGAGGTATCTATCTTTCCAAGCATACCTGTCTTGTTAAACACATATACTGTATTACCATTAATATCTCCTATTGCAACACAGTCCTCACACATTTTCACCTGAGGCTTCTGCATTGAATATGTCTGATTCCATATAGCTTTTCCCTTATCTGTGTAGTAAGACGCTCCATCATTACTATACTTTATGTATCCGCCATTGTAGGCAATATACTGTGAGGTTGCTGTATCCTCTCTGTTAAGAGAACCCGTGATACTATATGAGCTATAGGTATATCCATCAAGCAGATGCATAGCAAGCAGGACAGCACCCACTATGAGCGCAACTACAATTAAGACAAGCACACCCATACGTATCCTGTGTCTTCTTATTCTTAGCTTTACTTCTTCATAGTCAGCCTCGTCGGTAACTGCTGTCTGTCCTTTGTTGTCTGTATTTAATTGTATTACTTTTCTTACCGGAGCTTTCTTATCTCCCGTAAATCTTGAACCACCTGAAATTATGTCAGCCATTATTATCCCCTTTTCGTTGTAGATAAATATGTCACGTAACCGCGACAAATGCTGATTTAATTATACATAATCCCCATAAATATTCAAGAAAGTTTATATGATTAAAGGGACAAAAGGTATCATTGATGCATATCATAATCTGATTAATCATAATGTATGTCATCAGTCAGGCAGTTTTATTTCCTGTCCTATAAATAATACGTTGCTGTCATTAAGTCCGTTATACTGCATAACTTCTGAATATTTGGCTGTTGTGCCGTAGTGTCTTTTACATATTCCCATAAGTGTATCGCCCGACTTTACTATATATGTACTGTAGCTTCCCTGTGATGTATCATCATCCGAGCCTTCCCCTCCTGCCATCGAAGCTGCCGCACTTTTATCATTATCAGACGGCTTACTTTCACCTGCTGAGGCAGCCGCACCATCTGTTGTCTTAACCTCATCTGTTGTTTTAGTACTATCTGTTGCCGCTGTTTTGCTGTCCTCTGTAGGATATACATCTCCTGACAGCTTGTTTACTGTAATAGCTGCATCCCCACTTCCATCATCTGACACATTATTTTTACCGCTATCAACACCATCTTCAAGCTGGTTCATAAGGTTATTGACCGACTGGTTAAGCTTTTTCATCCTCTCATAGTTATTCATAAGATTAATACCTATAACTATTATGACAACGACAAGGAAAGCGCTTACACCATACATAAAGCTGCCGCTTTTTCTCTGCTCCCTTAACTCCTCCTTCTCTTTTATCACATTTCTTATATTCTTTACCACGCGGTCTGTTCTTGCATCCTCGCACGTCTTTTTTTCGCTTCGCTCTAACATATACTCCTGCATCTCATAGTTGCGCTCATAGAAGCACACATAGCCCTTCTGCTTTTTAAGAGCACCATTCTCATACAGGTAAAAATGCTCTTCCTTCTCAACTGTATCAACAAGATAAAGTGTCTTCATATTGCCTGCAAAGTTGTCCAAATGAAGCTTTTTAAGTCTTGCCATTCTTTCATCTGTTACCTGTGGAACTACAGCAAACCACCCAACCACTGAAAGGTCTGGAAAGTATTTCTCTATATCTGAATATATCTTATTCCACACACCCTCATTGAAATATATACCTGTTTCGGCGGCATCCTTTAACGCTGCCTTTATGACACCCTTTACAAACACACATTTTTCTGCCCCCTCCTTAGTAAGTTCCCCCAGCAGTACTCCCGCCTGCTCTTCCTCTGGATTGTTATACGCAATAGAGTTGATATATGTAAATGCGTAGTCTTCTATGTATATCTTCTTATCAGAGCTGACATCCCCTATCTGCTTGATATTCTTTGGTCTTCTTATACATACACTGCTATCTTTAGACTTTTTCGCTGGTTTATCTGACTCATCTTTGTTACATATTATCTCTATCATGTCCTCCTCCATTCTCTCGCAGCCTCTCTCCTCTTTTAATCCCAGCCTTGCTGTTATCTGTAGCTGGCGGTACTGCGGCATCATTACTGCTATTCAGCATAGCATTAAAATGTTGTAAATTTTATCAGAAAATGTCGGAGAAAAAATATATTTTTATTATGGAATATTTCGCGTTTTTATGAATAGATATGATGTATCAGGCCCGCTTTACTATGATGGCAGGTCTTAGAAATGAGGATTATTATGCGCTATTATTACGACTCTACAAGTAACGATGCAGCTTTGCTGTTAAGCGAAAAGCTAAAGTACATAATAAAAACTTCTAAAGACTCTAATCAGGAAACTATTATTCTGTGTGTTGGAAGCGACCGTTCAACTGGCGACAGCCTTGGCCCTATTATAGGGTACAAGCTTAAGAAAAGTATGCAGTGCAACTTCTATGTATATGGCGACCTTACCCATCCTGTACATGCCGCCAATCTTGCAAGATATATGGAATGTATTAACCAGACATTTATTAATCCATACATAATCGCTATTGATGCATCTCTTGGCCGCAAAGACCACGTAGGTCTTATAACTCTTGGTACAGGCCCTCTGCGCCCGGGACTTGGCGTTAAAAAAAAGCTGCCTGAAGTGGGAGATATCCACATCACTGGAATTGTTAATGAATCCAGTAATGAAAACCACTCCACACTCCAGACAACCCGTCTGTACGTTATTATGCAGATTGCTGATGTTATCACCAATGCTTTCGGAATGTTACAGCAAAACACCTTCTAGCGCAGGTTCTTATATTCTGCTATTGCCTGCGCTATTGTTGTACATGTGCCGCCCTTCATAATATTATCCAGTTCGGCAAGCTTATCTTTATCTATGAACTCTCTGCCAAGATAAGCTTCGTAGTTGGATGATATGTATATGCGCTGCTGCTTTATAAGGTCATCCAGCTTTGTATACTCATCCTTCTTTTGGGCAAGCTCACTGTTCATAAGTTCAAGCTTATCAGCGTACCTGTTCTGTATCTCTTCTAAGATATCCGGCTTTACTGTTTCCTCGAACTCTTTAAGCGCTTTCTGCTTCTCATTCTCTGTACTGCTTATACTGTCATGAAGGTCATTAATCTTATGGTCAAAGCTTTCAAGACCATACATTGCATCATTGTCATCTTTCTTGATGGAATGACCTATTTTCTTAATAATCTTCTTGTTGTTTCTTATTCTGTACTTAGTGTCCCTTGCCGCTATTATGGTGCTCTGGTGAGGCATAATAAGGTTAATATAGACACTCCTGCTTATTATAAGAAACAGTACTGCTACAACTGCCGTGTATACAACAGGCACCCATACCGGCACTGCTGGCAGAATATAAAGCACCGCCGGAATACCTGCACACACTATAAGCATAAACAGTATGTAAACAAGCACATCCTTTAACTTTCGTGATAAGAATATGGCAAGGAAGAAAGAATTATTAGTTATCTTAGGAACATTTTCCTGAATAAATGCTTTCTCTATCTGTCCTGCAAGCTCCTTATTCTCTTCACGTAAAGATGCTGTTTCTGTCTGGATACGCTCCTTTATTCCCTGCATCTTTGCCTTATCTCTTTCTGCCTGTACCTGTTTTATCTTATCCTTATCACACGCTATCGCCTTATCATAACCTGCACAGATAGAGTCTGTACTTTCCTTTATTCTTGACGATATCTCCTCTTCCATAGCCTTTGTTGTGCTATCGGTTTCTCTTGTTATATCCTTTATGCTTGCAGCTATGTGTTCAAGTCTTTCCTGATTTTCCTCATGCTCATTAATATCAGAAAGAATCTGTTCAAGAACACTCTGGTCTGCACTTAGTATATTCTGCTCTGCCATTATCCTCGCCTGCTCTTTTACTTATTGTTTCTATAGTAATTAATAAGACATCCGTCAAGAATAATCTGACGCTCATCATCTGTGAGTTCATCCATCTTGAGTGTGAACTCCTTCATATCCTTGTTAACAACATATGCCTTCATAGATGTTGCCTTATTCTTAACTGCCTCTGTTATCTGAGGTATGAATATATAATCACCGTTAGCAAAAGGAAGTTCTCCCTTATCTACTATAAATGGAAGCATGCCCCAGTTGATAAGATTAGAACGATATCTCTTAGTTGCATATTCATTAGCTATATTAGCCCATCCGCCAAGCACCTTCTGACATGAAGCTGCCTGCTCTCTGGCTGAACCATCACCTGGCTTAACTGCGAATATTGTGCTTCCAACACCAACATTTTCTTTGCTTACATCATAAGTTTCTTTAATCTTATGCATAATATCTCTTAACTCTGGAAGTGCTTCTCCCATACATTCTCCGGCTTCTCTTGCCTTTTCTGCCTTCTGTACTTCCTTTGCACGTCCAACGTAAGCTGGATCCTTTCTTGAAAGTGCGAACTCTGCAAGTCCTAAAGGATTAGAACGGAATGATGATGTTTCACCTGATGGGATAAGCTCATCTGTTGTTGTTACAGGGTCATGTATCTCTGAAACAACCTTTATTATAAGGTTTTCTGGAAGTGCAACCATCTCTGGCCAGTCCTTAATATTAGGGCCAAACTGGATTTCCTGGTCAGGATCTGCTACTCCCTTGCTGTCAAATACTCTGTTAGCATATATATTGCTGTCAAAGTGATATGTTGGGCCTGTGAATTCAACATCACAATCTGTAGCTGCTGTAAGGAATCCCTTGTTAGCTGCTGTAGCCGCGATAGACCTTGCATCCATAAGTGCAACTGATGATATCTGACCATTCTGTAACTTAGAACCTTCTCTGTTAGGGAAGTTTCTTGTAGAATGTCTGATTGAAAATGCATTGTTAGCAGGTGTGTCACCAGCACCAAAGCAAGGTCCGCAGAATGCTGTCTTAACAATAGCACCTGTTTCCATAAGGTCTGCAAGTCTTCCATTTCTTGCAAGTTCCATATATATAGGTGTACTTGCAGGGTATACGCTGAGTGTGAATTCATCAGCACCGATAGAGTGTCCTCTTAATATATCAGCGGCTGCGCATATATTTTCAAATCCACCACCTGCACAACCAGCGATAATTCCCTGGTCTACATATAACTTACCGTCTTTAATCTTGTTAGTAAGCTTAAAGTCTACCTGTCCGTCAAGGCTGACAAGTGCCTTCTTTTCTACATCATGAAGAATATCAACAAGATTCGCATTGAGTTCATCAATAGTATATGTGTTACTTGGATGGAATGGCATAGCTATCATAGGCTTGATCTTACTAAGGTCAACGTATACAACGCCGTCATAGTAAGCAACACTGCCCGGATTAAGCTCCTTATAGCTTTCGCTTCTTCCGTGGATATCATAGAATTCCTTAACCTTGTCATCTGTTCTCCAGATAGATGAAAGACATGTAGTTTCTGTTGTCATAACATCCACACCAATTCTGAAGTCAGCACTTAAGCTTGATACGCCCGGTCCTACGAACTCCATAACCTTATTCTTTACATATCCGTTAGCAAATACCTCACCAATTATGGCAAGCGCCACATCCTGAGGACCTACACCCTTCATAGGCTCACCTGTCATATAGATGGCAACTACTCCCGGCATATTGATATCATATGTCTTGTTAAGAAGCTGCTTTACAAGCTCTGGTCCACCTTCGCCCATAGCCATAGTACCAAGGGCACCATAACGTGTATGACTGTCGGAACCAAGTATCATCTTTCCACCCTCAGCAAGCATTTCTCTTGCAAACTGATGGATAACTGCCTGATGAGGTGGTACATATATTCCACCATACTTCTTGGCACATGTAAGACCAAACATATGGTCATCCTCGTTGATTGTTCCACCTACTGCACATAAGCTGTTGTGGCAGTTAGTAAGTACATAAGGAATAGGGAACTTCTCAAGTCCTGAAGCTCTTGCTGTCTGTATGATACCTACAAATGTAATATCATGTGAAGTCATCTTATCAAACTTAATCTTAAGCTTGTCCATATTACCGGAAGTATTATGGTTCTCTAATATCCCATAAGCTATAGTATTCTTAGCTGCCTCTTCCTTAGTTACATTCTTTCCTGTCTTTGCAGCAACTTCCTGTGCTGCTGTCTGGCTGTCCTCAATAACTTCTGTTCCGTTAATGAGATATGCGCCGCCTTTGCTTAACTTAATCATTATGAACTTTTTCCTTTCGCGTTTATTATACTGTTATTTAAGATACCATAGACAAAAGGTCTAAACCCGCATGAACTTGCTCATAGGCGGATGAATGACCTTGTGCCCCGCCACAATATGTGAATATTTGGTAGGGTGCTATGTGCCAGTGGCACATGTTTAGCACGGACCGAAGCGGAGCGTAAACGTGTGAGTGCGTAGCACGAAACAATCCGTAGGTATCTTACATCATTTAATTATCAATTCATGAAATCAGGCTACAGGTATTAATCTTCAAGATATGCCGAAACTTTTTTCTTGATATCTTCAATAACCGCTGCATCTGCCTCATTCTGCTTCCATGTTACATTAACTGTATCATTCTTATATCTTGGAATAATATGCATATGGAAGTGGAATACTGTCTGTCCTGCTGCCTCACCATTGTTCTGGACTATATTAAGCCCATCAAAGTCAAGTGCCTTTCTATATGCCTTTGACAGCTTAACTGCAACCTTGAATACATGTGCTGCTGTTTCATCATCCATTGAATATACATCATCAAAATGGTTTTTAGGCAATATAAGAATATGTCCCGGTGCTGCCGGACTCGCATCAAATATAACCTTAACTACATCATCTTCGTATATTGAATTCGTTGGTATGTCTCCATTAGCCAGTTTACAAAAAATACAATCATCTTTTTTCATAAACGCTCTCATCCTCCTTATACATCTTTTATTGTATACAATAAATGTGCCCGCCTGCCTTTACAGACTATAATGAATTTCATTTTTGACACTTACATCATATACTCGTATAATAACTTAAAGCAGAAGTGATTACAACATTTTTGCTGATAATTATTCAAAAGAGTGCATATTTATGTATATTTTCGGCTTTACTGCCATTTATACAAACATTACATATGTACGGATAAGAATATATAGAAATGAGGGGATTATTATATGTTTAATGAGAATGAATACCAGACAATCATATCTAACTGTCAGAAGGATGATAATCTTGCAAATGCGCTTTCAACTTTAAGAAGTGAGTCTTTAGAAGAATTATCTGTAGTTTCACATGAAATTAAAAACTATGCTGCCTACTTAAAGACCTCATATCAGTTTATTGCCCGCAAAACACCTGACTTAAAGGATAATAAGTTCTGGAATAATATGGGTGTTACTATCGATGAGCTTGTGGAATATATGAACCGTACTTCGCTGTACCGCTACAGCTTTAAAGACAGCGAAATAAATGAATACAAGGTATCTGATATACTGGATATTGTGAATAAGTACATTAATAAAAAATATACCGACAAGGTTATAATAAGTGCTGATACATCTGGCTTTGTGGCGTTGTCAGATACACATTTTCTTATATCTTCACATCTTTTAACATCTGGTATCGGGGAGATTATTGATAATGCTTATGAAGCTGCACTTGCGGCTTCAAGTCCGGATAATACTACTGCATACACACCTGTTAAATTATGTATCGGCTTCAGCGAACAGGATGACCGAATAGTTATGTCTATATCGGGTCTTTCTGACACTTCATCTGATGAAAGCATTTACGCTGACTCCAACAACAATCGTAATTATAATATGGATAGGTTATGCGAACCTTTCTTTACAACAAAAGAAAAACATACAGGACTTGGACTTTCTATAGTAAACCAGATGTGTATACTATCTGGTGCTGCACTTAGTATGACATATAATACTGATACACATATGACAACAGCTTATATTGCATTTAAAAAGGCTTAGCCAAAAGGAATTAAACTTTGCAGGTAAAATAAGTTCGGTGCTATAATGATATCAGTATTTAGAATACTTTTATCATATGATATTGGGGGCAAAAGCCCCCAACTATGACACCTACGGATTGTTCCGTGCTAAATATATGCCACTGGCACATATTACCGTACCCAATATTCGCATATTACAGGATTATCATCCCACTTTTATGCTCATATTGATACACTATGCTCCAAAATCAAATATTTCATCTAACATACGAAGTGTCCTGAAGTTACCCTTTGCAGTCATATCACCTGTCATAAATGCCCTGTGGAATGTTATTCTGCCCTGAACTATATTATCAAAAGTTTCCTTTGACATCTTCCCTATGACATCTGCGCCCATATCCTCGCCAAATTCCACATTAAGTCTGTCGCCTGAAACATCAACAACAATATTCTTATCCTTGTCGCTTATTATAAACATATATCTTCCGTTATAACTAAGCTCTGGCTTGAAATTGTTTCTGAACACACTTAAATAATATTCATCGCCGCCATTAGCCTGGTCGTTCATAAGCTCTTTGTATATGCTTGCGAGTGACTCAATATCCTCTTTCTGTGTCTTGACAAATTCATCATCAGAAGCATATTTTGACAACTGCTCACTCTCCTGTGGTGTGAAGCTGATTACTTCCTTTATCACTTTTGTTTTTATCGTCTGACTGCTTGAAGGAAGTCTTTTTACCTTCTTAGAAATAGTTCTGTATATATTTTCAGCATACTTTTCTATGATGTCCTTATATTCCTGATTAAACTCAAAGTCTGTAGTATCATCCACATATGCACTGAGTGAACTTCCTACAACGCCGCCTATTATCTCCCATGAATTGCAGAGTGCTGTCACAACCTCTCTTTCTCCATATGCCCTTGACATTACAACCGGAAACATATATGTAGATGCCGCCTTGCTCTTATCTGCATATAACCAGCACGAGTCAAGCAGTGTCTGCATATATCCGCCCATACCGACCCACTCTACTGTTGTTGCAAATATAACTCCGTCCGCATCTGCTACCGACTGTGAAAGTGTTGTAATAGTATTCTTCATCTCATACAGGTTATATCTTGTAACACTTACATTAAGTTCCTCTAACACTTCCTGTATTCTGTTTATAACCACGATTGTCGGGTCATCAACCATACCACGTCCGCCATAATATATATTAACATTCATACTTTCTTGTCCTCCATACACCGCTATTTACTATTCTATACATAATCAAAACACCTGACAGTGACAGGCTTTTATTTTTACCGTAAATTTGATTGTATCATATATGTGTCAATTTGGCGATATGATTATATCAAGTAATCTGTAGGTATTGACATCGGAAGATATATTCACAAGTAGATATTAAGGGGATAAACTACAAGATTATTAAAGAGTGCTTTTGACCACAACATCATTATATCTCTTCATAAAACAACAGTCATATAACAAAAAACATATAATCAAGATAGCTTCACCACGAATTCATACGAAGCTATGCGAAGCGCATCCCCATCTGATAAACACATTTTATTATGCATAGCTATCCTTTCACCATTAATAAATGTGCCATTAGTAGAATTCATATCCTCTATATAGAACTTGTCCTCATCTTTAATTATGCAGGCATGCATTTTACTTATAATAGGAGAAGCTATGTATATATCTGAACTTTCCTCAAGACTTCCTATCGTGCATGGATAACTGTCCGGCTCAAGCTTTTCTGTAACCGCTTCATATCCATCGGCTTTTTTAACATATAAAGGAATTTCACTGTCAGTATCCGTTATCTTAAGTGTCAGTTTATTATCCTTAAGCATATTAAGATAATCGCTTAAAAGCATTGTATTACCATACTGTGCAGGCTGTTCTTCTTCCTCATCAATAACTTTTGCCATAACTATATTATCATATTCGTTATTGTCTTTCTGCTTTCCATATTCATTATCCAAACCTGTATTTACCTGCGCTTCTGATGCCTTATCTTCTGCTATGCCATTTTCTGTTTTATTCCCATAATTATGCAGCCTGTATGGTATTAATTCATCCTCTGTCACCTTATCCTCATTTATAAGTTCGCCTATAACCTTTGCCGCTTTATCTGTAATATAGAATATTGCAAGTCCTACTATAATACATATTATTGAAGCTGTATTACTAATCTTTATGACTGCATAAGACTTAAAAAACATACTGACAATGGCATTAAGCACGAGCACCGTCGCAACCGCCTTTATTATAAATGTTGTTTTTTTACTTCTCTTGTCGGGCTTATCAGTGTTTATTATTTCTGGCATTACATCTTTTATTACTGTGCCTTCAAAGTTATTGTTGTTATTATAATTATTGTTTCCAGCATAATTTATATCTTCAACATAATCATTATTTTTACCATTGGCATTATCTTCTCCATAAGCTCTATCTCTGCCATAGGCATTATCCTCACCATAGGCATTATCTGCTCTGCCATCTGTTAAATCTTCCTCATTAATAATATGTATACCCTCATTTTCATCGTCAAAAAACTCCATAAGCTTATCTGGCGTATAATCTCTCACCAGAATACGCTGATATATTTCATAGAATTTTACAAGGCTTGACTTTTTGACAGAATGGTCGAACCTTTCTAATATATATTCAAACAGCGAACGCATTTTATCATAGAAGTCTTTTTCGCCTGCAACTGGTGAATACATAAAACTATACTTCTTATCAGAAAGTGAAACATAGATATCCTGTGGATTAAGTATAACCCTGTCAAGATTAAGCATATACTCGTCCACCACTCTTACCATCCTGCTTATATTATAAAACAGTGACTTTACATCCTCCATCGTCACCTTTCCATACTCAAACAGCTTACTAAGCTGCTGTTTTGACGAAATATCATAATATATGCTGTTTTTTTCATCAATATAATTCATAGTAATGTGAAGAAAATACTCCGGTGTATTAAGCATAAGCATTTTAACCTCATAATCGTCTTCACATTTCCACTCCTCCTTAGTATCTATAACCGCATAATTAACACCATTATTCCGCTCATATCTTACACATATTTCGTTTTCTAATATTTCTTCCATCCTGTTCCTCATTTCTGCGCACATTTTATGTATGCTGACATTTATAATATATTAAATGTTGTGTCAGGTGCGCACGGACACTAATTTCACGTATCAGGCATTATTTTTTAACACATTCATAATAATATTTGTTTTTCTTATAAGCTCCTCCGCCTTATTTTTACGCACTTCCTGACTTATGCTTATATTTCCCGTTCTTATTCCAAAGTAACCTATACTTAAAGGCCAGCGCGCACTGCATACAAGCTTGTCTGTATTATTGCTTCCGCCACTAATCCCAACACTTATATTCTTAACAAACATTGTCTTTTCTTCTATATATTTTTTACTGCGATTTAATAGCTGCTGCCGCTCATCATCTGTCATTGGCTTGGAACATTCTATAGCTGTCTGACTTAGTATATTTCGTATTGTCACCCTGTCATACATATAACCGCTTACACTGATAAGCGCTATAATTATTAATGTAAATAACGGTATTATTACTGCATTTTCGACTGTATGCATACATTCCGCCTCCTTTTCCTGTTTTGTAATGCACTTTATATACAAATATATACGTTTATACAAATATAGCATACTCATTATTACAATCTACAAATATTTTCTTTGTTACTATAAATTAACCTGAATTATTCACGAAGCAGTATCTAAATTAAAAACACATAAAATAAGTTGTTTTTATTCGTATTACAAATACTCTCATAAACTATGTAAATATAAGCGTTATAATATATGCCACAAGCAGAAATGGTATATACGGAACTGCCGTTTTCAGCTTTATTTTCTTAAAAGCCATCAGCACTCCGCCTGTAACCGTAAGCAGCACAAACGATATAAGTACGGCTGTCACCGCTGCATATACATCCATAAGAAAGCAGACATAACCTATTATTATTCCGTCCGCCTCGCCTATTAAAGACGTAAACAATGACACTACAACAAGCAGTGCCATAATCACAGCCGCTATAATAAGCCTTATATAATCAGGCACATTACCATTTATCATATAATCATAGACATATATAACCGGAATTCCTGCCCCTATCAATATAAGCCATATAACCGGAACTAACCTGCTTTTTATATCCTTATATGAAAGAAGGATAAGACACATCATAAGATATATATTTTTAAACATAATCATCCCCTGCACTTTTCACACAACCTCCAGTCCGCAACGCTTGACTTTCTCACCTTCTGGATATCACGTCTTAGCTCACTGCACATACTATCACTGTGAAAGCGTGTTCCATATTCTGTGTAATATACCTGCTCTGAAACCTCATAGCTGCCACCTGACTTCCCATATGATTTATCATCCGGACTACACAACTGACAGCTATAATACTTTGCGCCCGAACTATTTCTTAAGTTATTAATGTCCGCTCTGTCACACTGCTTTATATAACGAAGCAAATACGTACACTGTTCATCTGTGTGATACACTTCACCACCTGCTGTTATGTATACATACTCTGTATTAGTCTGCTGTGAGCTATAGTCATCCTTTTCCTCTCCAAGCCACGCATTTACTCGCATACGGTCAGCAATCTTTACTTTAGCACCGCCAAATATGTCAAAAGGATTTTTTATGTAATAAGATACTTTTATATCTATTACAGAATTGCCCTGTAATACTCTTGAACTTATAAATATTATCCCTGCACTGCCATTGACAATATTATTTTGTTTGGCATAATCTTCACCAAGCTCTTTTATAAATATTCTGCGCACGGTTTCCACAGCCATTCCATTTTTAATAGCTCCACTTGCACTATCAATAGTGCCGCTGTCGGCAACTCCCCCTTCCAGTGCTTTCTCACCTGCATATTCTGCATAATTTTCATATATATAAGCATATCCGGCGCATTTTTTCAGTGTCATATATAAAGCATCATTGATATGTGAACGCACTGCCATAATCTGTATAAAATACATTACTGCCATGACCGCATATATAAATATTGGAAGTACTAAAGCCGCCTCTAATGTTGAAGATGCCTTTAAATCCACCAATGATATGCATGCCCCTTTATCACGATATTCTTCTGTTTTATGATCTTCTAATAAAACGGCAGAGGATGTACTATGTTTATATATTTTTGGCGTTATAAACATCATACTTACACACGAATAAGATTAAGTCTTATCTTTCTCCTTTCTTTTAATTCCACTCTGAATATCTGCACATAAAGAGGCACTGATTTTATGATACATATGAATATGACAGCTTCTGTGTGTACTGCTGTCCATTTTTTACATAAGCAAATGTGGCTGTTCCGTCAGCTTCATATATATAATCCTTCATCCTAAAGTCATTATGTCCAAGTGCCACCATTACAAGCTCCATTGCTGACATAACCCGCGCATTTCTTGTCGTGCCATTCTGCATAAGCAGAAGAATTCTTAAATAACCGGCATAGTCAAGGCTAAGTATTTCATCTGTTTCTTTATCATCTGGCTGCACTGTGCCTTTCCTGTTTTTTCCTGAATTTTTAAGCCACTGCACAGAACCGGAGGATATATTTTCCCTGCCAAGATTAATAAGACCATTTATGTCAGTTTCCCAGTCACCTGCATTTTTAATTATGCTTATGCTTTCACCGCTATACAGACCTCTAAGCTCGACTATTGACTCTGCATATGCCCACAGTGTCATAATCAGATACTGAGCCGCTTTAATAAGCACCATATTTCCTGTATAACCGAGAAGCTGTACTGCAAGCGTAAAACATTCATTTTTCTTCTGACTGTCAGTTATAAGATATAAAAGATTAGCCCCCTCTCTTATATGCGAAAGCTTAGTTATAACTTCGCAAAGATTGTCTTTGTCAGACTTCCCTCCACACAGAATATATTCCGTTTCATAATCAAGAAGTCTGTCCTCAGATAAAATGTCCTTTGTACCTTTATTCTCACTGTCTATGTAATCTGTATAGTTCTGAAACCTTGATATAATGTATTCATTAACAAGCGCCGACCTTATACTTAAGTTTGATATATCATCGCAAGCCGTTCCGGTCACAACACTGTCAGCAAGATTGTCATATTCAATCGTCTTGTCTGATATATCCGTATCTATGACAAGTCCGGTTATTCCCTCTTTAAAAAGCTTATATATTCTTGTCAGTACATTTATATCCGGCTTACTGTCATCCTCATCAATATACTCACGGTATCTGTCTGCCACCTCTCTTACTTTAAGTTCACCACATAACCTCTGCACATTTCCAGACATATTTATTATGTTATCTATGCTTTCCTCCTGCCTGATATTTATGTCTGATTTTTTCAACAATTCATCAAGCACAGAAATATCATTATCAACAGCAGCTTCTACCACATCCACCGGCGACCCGTTCTGTTCCTCACCACCAGACTCCATATTATTAATATCATCCTTCATTGCAGAATATACAGTATCCCCCAATTCTTCTTTATGCCTTTCCAGTGCTTCATAGCTTGCACTTATCTGCTGTGTGGTGTCTGTCATATGCCCTTCGTATGTGTCGATTATGTCGTATATCTTATAAGACATATCTTTTATCTCATCTGCTGCATCCCTGATTTCTTCTACATTTTCTGCAATATCTTTCTTCGTATTATCCAGCTCATCCTGCGTTAATTCTTCTTCCTTAAGAGTATTCACAGTATTAACAAGCTGTTTTGCATATTGCTGCAACTCATCTTCTTTGTCCCCTATGTTATCACACACATTTATAAGCTGCTTCATATCAATCCAGCTTTCCTGCGCTGTGTCCTTTACTTCAACAATATCCGAAGACACCTTACTTACACTGTCCGACTGCTTTATGCCATCCTTTACAGAATTGTAATCCCTTATTACATCTATATAGCCGCCGCTTTGCATATAGCGTACTATCTGCTCCTCCACGCCGTATCCACCATTATCCGTCATATATCTGTACTCATCATACTGCGCATTAACAAGCTGTATATCCTTCGAATGTGTGTTAATACTGGTTTTGATATACTGGTTTACTTTATCATTTATTATGTCCGATTTTTTCAATGCAAATATATCAAACTGCCTTAGCATATCGTTACTGTAAGCAGTAAACACTGACTCATCTGATAAGCTGCACGTCTGCTTTATAACTGTGTTGTAGCCTGACATAGCCGCTGCATTTACACATGTTGTCACAAATGATATGACTATCATAAACACCAGCGTTGCCATAACTGTAATCTGCGCCCTGCACATATTGTTGTAATTAATTGCTTTTGATATTCTCATCACTGTTGCCTTACTCATATCTGCCTGCCCCACACTTAAGTTATTATGGCTGTGATACTGCACATCTGGTATGTATATTTATATATATCCATCATGTGCAGTATCCACGCCATTTCTTACCTAACGATTACCCGCAATTATATCTTATTTGCCTGACTTGTCATCTTTGATAAAAGCTTATTAACAAGCGCTGTTATCTGACTCTTAAATACAATTACCAACCCTATTAGAACAATAATAATAAGAACAATCTCTACCACTCCCATTCCGTCTTCTTCTGCTAAGAACTGCTTTACATCAGCCTTAATTCTGCGGCAGATTTTTGCTGCCGGCTTTACTCCTGCCACAACCATTCTGCCTGCTGCCGTCTGTGCTACTGCCATACTTTCTAACTGTGTATTTCTAACCATAATGTATACCTCCTGTATTTATAAATACTTTCCATTTCCAATACTTACATCCTTTTTTGTAATATAAAACTACACCTCAACATTTAACTATTTATTAATAATTTCAATCTCATTTAGCTATATAAGAAAAACCATAACCGCCATAACATCTTAAACACCCAAGTAACAATTACACTACATTAAGTAAGATAAAAACTCATAACCGCCGGAAACATAATGATAACCATCACAACCAGCAGCATCATTATCATAGGTATCAGAAGCCTTGTTGTAGCCTCCTCGCCCTTCTGCTTTGCCAGATTTTTTCTCTGTTCAAATGCATCATAAGACTCCTGATAAAGAAGCTCTCTTAAACGGTTTGTTCCTCTTTTAAGATTAGTCTGTAAAAGCGAAGCGAGCTTAAGATATTCCCTTGTACCACACCTGTGTCCGAATTCTTCATAAGCTTCATATTCTGATATTCCTGCCTTTATATGACAGTCCGTTATATACATTTCCTCATATACTGCCTTTACGGCGCCGCCAGCCTCTTTCTTTTTAAGATAATCATCAACCATCTTCTGCCATGCTTTTCGTATAGTCATACCTGCACCAAGAAGAAGTGTAAGCTTTGCTATCAGCTCTGAATAATCATATTGAAGCTCCTTTATACGCTGCTTCTGCCCATTTACACCCTTATTTTTTCTTTTATACACTACAAGCGCCACAACTGCTGCTATAAGAAAAATGTATGCCATATATGATGTCTTTTCCTTGGAATACCCATAGTACACATTTTTACCGGCAATACTATCTGGAAGTTGTGCCTCTGACCCAGTCGTGTCCTTATTAACTGAACTGTCAATAACCTTCTGAGCAGTACTCTGCCCGGACTTTCCCGACAGCACGCCGTCTGTTGCCTTTCCATCATTATCTGTCACATTATTATCATCTGGCCTATAATACGTTTCCGCACCTATCGGTCTTACTGTAAGCTCTATTATTCCCTGCCTGTCATATTCCTCATACTGCATAATATAGGATATGGCTACTTCTTTAATATCCTCTTTTTCCATAAGTTCATTATGGACAGTTCCGTCATAGTCAATAACCGAATAATCCGATGGATACAGGCTTACATATATAAGTCCGTCTGCAAGCTTATCAGGCATATACAGATTTTTTGTAATACAATCTGTCGAAATATTATCTTTTAACATATTGCTTATAAGCTCTTCATATGCATTATCAAAGCAGACATCCGTTTCCTCTTCTGACATCTTTCTTGGCTCAATATATGTGTTAATAGTTGTCTGCTTATTACCATTCTCATCATAGACATCCAGTTCAACACTTTTAGCATCTTCTCCCGGTTCCGGTCTTTTTATCTTACCTGTTATATAGTCCTGTTCATTACCTGACATAATAAGCTTAAGTACTATGAGCACTCCAGCTGCCACTAATATGAACAGATATTTTATGTTTTTATTAGCACCTTTACCTTTTAAGTTTTTTATTATTTCATACACACATTTTCCTCTCCTGCTTCATACGTCACACTTTTATATCAACTATTTTTCCCGATACAAGCACCGCCGTACCATATACCATAAGACAGATTGTCATAACCACTATTCCTGCCGCATTGCCATACAACACATTAATAAAGCTGTCAGATGTTATGCGAAGATACATAAGAATACCCATAGGTATGAAAACCATAACTCTCTGTTCCATCTTTCTTCCGCTTATAATAGTGTCTATTTCCCTCTGCACTTCTGCCTTTTCACGGATTATCCTTACGGTCTGTTTTATGATAGCCGGAATATCTCCTCCGCTTCTTTTGGCATACCTGAATATCTCCGCGAAATAACTTATATCCGCTATATTCATTCTTGCTGCATAATCATCCATTACATCCTCAAGATTTTCATTTCTTCTTATTCTGTTTACTATCATACGAAAGTCTTTTACTATAGATGAATTATCGCCATATAGTAACTGTAGTTCACCAACTGCCTCTGCATATGCATTTTCTATTGAGTAACCCGTATTCAACGCAAATGAAACTGCCTGCATACCATCACTGAACTCTATCGTCTTACGGCTTATTCTTTTCTTATAATCTTCTTTTTTCCGTAATATCACATATATGGGAATAAATAGACACAAGACTATGACTGATATGAAACTGTTATAGAATAGATATGCAACAGCAAGCACTATTGCAATTCCCTGAATATAATATAAATAATCACGCCTGCTTTGCGGCACTGCCTCCGATATATGAAAGGAACTTGCCTGTGTTTTTAAGTCTGGCTTCTGTTTTCTTAAGCTTCCCGATAATCTTTCCACTTTCGTCCTCACCTTCTTCAACGAAACTGAATAATGGGATAAGTTCAAATCCGTCCTCGCCATAATCACCCACCTCTGTTATCTCAACAACTTTTCTCGTCCTGTCACGCATTCTTTTAAGATGAACTACTATATCTATTGCTGAAGCTATCTGGCGGTCTATCGCCTCCGCAGGCATACTCATCCCCATAAGCACCATAGTCCTTAATCTGACTAACATATCCTTAGGGCTGTTTGCATGACCCGTTGAAAGACTTCCATCATGACCTGTACCCATAGCCTGTAACATATCAAGAGCCTCTTCACCTCTTGTTTCTCCTACAATAATCCTGTCTGGTCTCATTCTTAAGCTGGACTTTATAAGGTCCCTTATCGTAACCTCATTATCGCCCTCCATATTGGCTCTTCTTACTTCAAGCCTTACAAGATTATCCACTCCTGCTATCTGAAGCTCTGCTGAATCTTCTATTGTCAGTATTCTTTCATCCTTGGGAATATAATTAGATAAGGCATTAAGAAATGTTGTTTTACCACTTCCTGTACCTCCAGATATGAATATGTTATATCTGGCCTTTACAAGCATATTAAGATATTCTGCTGCTTCCTCTGTTATAGAACCTAATTGTATCATACGGCCGATATCCATCGGTGTCTTATAAAACTTTCTTATCGTTATTACAGGTCCGTCTATAGCTATCGGCGGAAGTACCATATTAATTCTTGAACCATCGGGAAGCCTTGTATCTACGATAGGTGTTGACTCGTTGATAATCTTATTCGACAGGGCTGCTATGCGCTGTGCTATATCAGCAAGCTTCTCCTCACTCTCAAATGCCCTGTTCCATCTGGTTATACGTCCATTCTTCTCTATGAATATGTTATTATAACCATTCACCATTATCTCAGTTATGTCATCATCCTCAATAAGCTCCTGCAATATATCCAGCTTTTTGATAGAATTATACAGTCGTTTCCTTAACAGTTCCCTCTGGCTTAATGAAAGCCTGCTTGCTGCCACAGCCTCATATATACACTCATCAATAACCTCATAAAGACTGTCATCCGATATATCCAGACTGTCATCAAGCCTGTCATATATCTCTTTCTTTAAACTTATAAATAATTCATTCATAAATAATCCACTTATACTATTAATTAGCAACATTCTCCATAACATAAACCCAGTATACACGCTACAGATAATTTATCAGTTCGCTCACATATCCATATGCATCAGTATACATAATTCTTTGAAGAAAGTTCTCATCAATATCTTCTCTGGTCTTTAGATTAATCCTCATAATACTGTCAGCTACATATTCAAGGTCATTCTCAATAAGATATCTTTTAAGATTATTAAATCTGCACCTCTCTATGTAATCACCGCTGTCCGCTACATAAGTAACCTCACACTTTTCCATAAACTTCCACGGTCTTTGTATACCCTCTGATATATTAATAATAATATATTCATACTGTACCTTATGTGCGACAGCATCTATGAACTGCCCTAATACCTTATCTCCCGCATAAGATATATCATCTGCACACACCACAGCCGGAATGTAATCAAACATATCCGTACCGCATATACACTGGCTGATATTATCTGTATACCTCATTCCTGCCTGCTTAAACATATACAGGGCATCCGAAAGATTTCTTGTTCCATCACAGGACATTATCTGTTCAATACCTGAAAATTCATCCAGATTGATAAAAAGCGTTTTTCCTTTCTTTGAAAATGCTGCCGACATAACAAGTGCAAGCATTACCCTTAATGATGAATTAAAGCTATACACACCTATGCACTTAAAGCCATCATATGTCTTTGTATCCTTTACACTTACGCCTTTTTTCGATATGGCTCCAAGTATCTGATACGCTGGCTGGTACTTGCATACTCCCGTATGCCCATCCAGCTTTTTATCATTTATCTTTTTAGCTTCTGACTCTTCTTCGCATAAGACAATAACATTACTGTTGCTTTTTTTCTGGACTTCGTAAGTATAACATTCCTCGTTTACCATAAGCACGTCCGTGTCATTATCAACTATATACTTATTGAATTCCTCTTTTCTTGTGAATATCCTTGCCTTATAGGGAATATCCTTACTGTCATTGATAATCCCCATAAGGCGTTTTGCGTAACGTTCATCTGAGTCGTATATGACGCACACATTTCCTTTTCCCACCTTTGGCAGCACCTCTTTTCTTTCACTAACACTATAACCTTCCAAGCACCTTTAAACACACCATAATACATACACCCGACATAATCGCGTAAGAAAAATGAAACTTGTGCATATTTATTCCAACCACCTGCCTGACTTCCTTTTTCCTCACACCTTCTGCCACACCGATAACAACTCCTGCCATAAGCGATATTCCTATAAGATATAAAACATCCCTTGCTCCTATAAACATTCCTGCCACTAACAGCAGCTTCACATCACCTGCCCCTATTCCTTTTAATCTGTACACCACATAACTTACAGCAAACGCTGTCACCATACCCGATACATACACCATAACGGTATTCTTATACCCACCATATAAGCTACCGATGTATGCGCCTGCCTTTAAGCTTACAATACACATCTGTGCAACACTCATTGCGACCGATATTACAAGTCCCCATATTATGATTTTGTTTGATATTTTATACCGTCTATAATCATCCACAACCGCTATAAGCGTAATCACAAACAACATAAAATACCTTGCAATAACCATATAATTAATCAACATATCCATCTGTATTCTCCCGTTACCTCCAGCTCTTTAAACTCACATAAAAATAATTCCTTTAATGTATATAACTGCCAGTTCCTGACTATACTTATAAAAAAACAAGGAAATGAGGTAACAGACATGAAACTGTTCTGCAAGAAAAAAGAACCTGTTACATATGATGAAAAATATCTTGTTGAGGAAATAAATATGACGAAAGCTGCACTTAGTGCTGCATATGCCAACTTCGATAACGCTACTGATCCGGATCTGATAGACTGCTATATCTACCAGCTTAACTCTGAACAGAAACGCTATAAATACCTTCTCCAGAAGGCTAAAGAATCGGAAATATATTCTTATATTCCAGATATCTGATGTATATTATAAATATGGTGTACTTTATATATACTATATATTAACTATATTGTCAATAATTTTTTGAAATTATTTTTTAATTTTTTTGTTTTTTAGTATATTTGTTTATTTGACTTTCGTATATTCCTCGTATACACTTAATACATCATTTATTATCACTACGGAGGGAAATATATGAATAACGATATTGATAAAGATATTCTTAACAGTTCACTTGACGATGACAATATTCTGAAGAAAAAAAATACAAAAAGCAAAAATAAGAAGAATAAAAAGAACATTTCTTTAATCACAGCTATTCTTCTTGTAACAACTATTTTATCTGTCGCTGTAAACGTTTTCCTGCTGGTTACTGACCATAAGCGTACCCAGAGCACAGTTGCCAGAATTGAAGCTGTCGACATAGATGCTGCGAAGGCTGCCGAAAGAGAGAATATGCTTAATACAATCAGGAGCCAGTTTGAAAACGGTTCTTCTACACTTGCTGTCCTTAAGCAGTTATATCCTGACAACATAGTGTATGCCAACAGAAGTGGTAATTACGTTTTTGCTGACATTAATCCATCTCTTGCCAAGACTGAATACAGCACAGGGAATTTCAGTCGTGATGCCAACGGTTTTATGACTTATTCAGATGAAAATGCAACTAAAACCTATACAGGCATAGACCTTTCAAGATATAACTCAGACGTTGACTTTGCCAAGGCAAAGGCTTCCGGCATTGATTATGCCATGATACGCTGCGGCTACAGGGCATATGGCTCAGGTCTTCTTGTAAAGGATACTTCATTTGAAACTTACATAACAAGCGCACTTACGAATAATGTGGATGTCGGCGTATACTTCTACACTCAGGCTGTGACAAAGGATGAGGCGATAGAGGAGGCTAACTATGTCCTTGACCTCATAAGACCTTACAAGGTTACATATCCTGTCGCTATTGATGTTGAGGCTATTGAAAATGACTCCTTCCGTCAGGAAAAGCTCAGCGCAAGTGAGCTTACTGACATAGTTATAGCCTTCTGTGATACTATAAAGTCAGCAGGCTACACACCTCTTATATACTGCAATCTTTTGTACTTTATGGATAATGTAGAACTCAGCCGCCTTGAAGCCTATGACAAGTGGTTTGCCGGATATCAGACTGCTGCTCCTTACTACCCATATAAGTATACTATGTGGCAGTACACAAGCACCGGCACTGTGCCCGGTGTATCAGGAAATGTTGATATCAACATATGCTTTAAGAACTATAAAAATGCTAATTAAAAACAGCACTTAACACTTAATATTTATTACATAAACCGCGCTAAGACTATACTTGCAAGGACTCCTGCTGCTGTTGCGGCAAGTGCTCCTGCAAGAGTCCAGCGCGTTTTTTTAATTTTTGCAGCCATAAAGTATACTGACATAGTATAAAATACGGTTTCCGTACACCCCATAAGTATAGATGTCACAAGTCCTGCGTATGAGTCCGTACCAAACTGCCGGAATATATCAAGACTCAGACCTGTCGCCGCCGATGAGCTGAACAGCCTCACTATGACAAGTGGTATAATATCTGCCGGAATCCCTGCCTTTTCGGTAACACTGCCTATCGCGTGACCTATAAAGTCAAGAAAGCCGGAAGACCTTAACACTCCGACCGCAACCATAAGTCCAACAAGCGTGGGGGCTATATCGACTACTGTTTTCATACCGTCTGCAGCACCTTTGATAAAGTTATCATAATTATCACTTTTCTTATATAATCCATAACCCACGATTATAAGTATGACTAACGGCATAATATATGCAGATATTCTTGTTATCATCCCCATTCCCCCCTGTCAGCTATACTTCCCTTTTCATCATAAATCTGCAGAATATTACAGCGACAAACGTACTGCATGTCGTTGCGATTATTGACGGAAACAGTATTGACGTGGGATTGGCACTTCCGTACTGGCTTCTGTATGCAATTATATTAACTGGAATAAGCTGTATAGAAGATATATTGATTACCAGAAATGTACACATATCACAGCTTGCAACGCTGTTGTGTCCATTAAGCTCTGACAGTTCCTGCATAGCACGTATTCCCGCCGGAGTTGCCGCCCATCCAAGACCAAGAAAGTTAGATATCATATTAGTTGTTATATAGGAAAATGCTCTTGACTGTCGTGGCACATTGGGAAAGAGCCAGCTTATTAAAGGTGCAACACCACATTTGCACTTATCTATAAGCCCTGACTTCTCCGCTATCTCCATAAGACCGCACCAGAAGGCCATAACGCCAAGCATTGTTATACACAGTGAAACCGCATCCTTTGCACCGTCAAGCGCACCACTTGTCACACTGTCAATATTGCCGGTAAGTGCCGCATACACAACACCTATAAGTATCATACATCCCCACAAATAATTAAGCATAGAACCATCCATAACTGCTTTTGGATATTCTATGCTTTATTATCGTTAAATATTCTTATATTCGTCCCTGAACTTTATAATCATTTCTCTTGTAAGGCTTATGCCATCATCTTCTAAGTCAAGCTCATCTGCCTTTACCCATGTGCCAAGAGAAAGCTCATCCTCCTGAAGAGTTATCTTATCATCACCATCAAGCTCACAGAAAAAGCCTGAAAGCAGCGACCCCGAAAGTCCCCATGGCTGGCTCTTATAGTATCTTATATTCTTGACCTTAAGCCCGACCTCTTCCATAACTTCTCTTTCAACAGTCTGTTCAAGTGTTTCGCCTGCCTCATTAAATCCGGCTATCAGGGCATAATTCCTGTACATTCTTCCGGCATACTTTGTAAGAAGTATTCTGTCGTTATCTGTGACTGCTACTATTACCGCCGGGCATATCTTAGGAAATATCATATTGCCGCAGGAGGTACATCTTACCATACGTTCCTTACTGTCATGAACTGTAGGACCTCCGCATCTTCCACAGAAGTGGTTATCCCTGTACCAGCCATATATATGATATGCTGTTATCGCTGCAAATGCGGTTGCCTTCGGCTTTGCTTTTCTGAAAGAATTAACTCCCACAAAGTCAAACCCTTCCACAACTGCAGCATATTCTTTGTGTATGCTGGCATCTGCCATTTCACCAATGTACTGACCCTTTAACAGTTCACCCTTCTTCTCAGCAAGAAAATATCTTGTATCATCAACTGAGAGAAGATATATAAATGTATAATTATCCACACTATCCTTATTTTCCTGTAAAGTTATCCCCTTTACAAACTCTTTATACTGTGGATACACAAGTGTTTCTTCATCTTCATACTTTGCAAGCAGTGAAGAGCCCTGAAAGAAAAAGACTATGTCTTCATCCACAGGGCTGTATGCTGTATATTGATTATTTAATCTGCTAGGATATATATCTTGTATCATCTTAGAAATATACCATCTCTTCTACTGGTGGTTCAGCCGGTTCTACCTTTTCCACATAAAGAACAGGACCTTTCTTCTTGTATGCCATCTGGAACTCAACCTTAACTGTTGCTGTAACTGTTATCCACTGTCTGTTTTCTAAAGATGAGATATTATTATAAAAACTTATATATCCGATAAACTGTGTATCCTCTGCACAGCATGTCATAACCTTACGTCCCGGAACGAAGTTCTTATCCTTAAAGTACTTATTCTTAAGTACCTGTCCCTTAAATCTTACTTTCTTTCCAACATATACATCCGGTCTTTCAGATACATCCATATACCATATGCCATAGTCAGCATCATCTATCTCGATAACATCTGCATTGACATCATAAGGAAGCTGTTCTGCTATCGACATCATTTCTCCCTTTTCATCCTCAAATACTATCTGAAGTGTGCCATTAAGCGCTCTCATGCTTCTTCTATAGCTTCCAAGGTCCATACCCGACTTACATCTGTTAAATATAACCATATCTGCATACTTAACTGTTTCAGCAATAATCGACTTCATATTATTCCACTGAAGGTTAAATGCTGTTGCATCTATAAGTGTAATAGACTGGTATATCTCCCATCCTCTTGGCTTTGCAGTTGCCATAATAAGGGCTGGGTCCCACATACCATTGTACTCAACTATAACTATCCAAGGGTCATATTCCTTGTCAAGTTCGTTGAGCTTCTGTTCTGTAAGTTCTTCTTTTTCAAGAACAACCATATCTACTCCGTTGTCCTTTAAAAGCTTTTCACTGTACTCCTCTTCGCCCTCTTCACATACGATAAGAAGCTTGTTTTTAGCCTCTGCAAACTGTCCCATAGCTATCGTATCCTGAATAAAACGTGTCTTGCCACTGTCGAGCTGTCCATTTATTAAAAATATAGGAATCTGATACTCTTCTTCCTGTGCCATATTATGCCTCCATTCCATGCCTGCTGCGGCATTATTTATTATTGTTCATTTTATTTAATTCTCATTAATCCTAAAAATGCAGTCCATGCTGTATGTGCAAAACATGGACTGCACCTTTATGTCTGATTTATTCAATTTTATGATGTGAGTGTCCCAAGTAAAAAAGTCTTTTTCTGCAAGCAGAAACGACTTTTTATACTTTTGACACTTACATAATTTTATGCATTAAATAATTCCTTAAGAGCATCCTCTTTAAGCTTAGCACCTATAACACATATTCTTCCTGTGATTTCTGGTTCTCCATCACGGATTTCATATTCTTCTGGTACAAGGTCAAAGAACATCCACTTTCCATCTGGTGTAGGAAGCATACCCTTTGCTCTTAATATTTCGCCGTAATCATCAGTTTCTGAAAGCTTTCTTAATATCTCTGAAAGTTCTTCCTTGTCATACTTGTTAGGAGTTTCAACACCCCAGCTTGTAAATACTTCATCTGCATGATGATGTCCATGGTGATGGTCATGTCCGCAGCCACATTCCCCATCATGGTCGTGGTGATGTTCGTGCTCATGCTCATGTCCGCAGCCACATTCCCCATCATGGTCGTGGTGATGTTCATGCTCATGCTCGTGCTCGTGTCCACAGCCACATTCTTCATCATGGTCGTGATGATGTTCGTGCTCGTGGTCATGTCCGCAGCCACACTCCTCATCATGGTCATGGTGATGCTCGTGGTCGTGTCCACAGCCGCACTCTTCATCATGGTCATGATGATGATGGTGTTCATGTTCATGCTCCTCTGCTACCTTTGCTGCTGCCTCTGCAAGCATTTCAAGCTCAAGATTAGTAACATTTTCCATAGCATCAAGAATCTGCTTACCATTAATATCATCCCAAGGAGTTGTTATGATATGTGCATCCTTGTTAAGTGACCTGATAAGTTCAATATCTGTCTTTAACTTAGCTTCTGAAACATTCTGTGTTCTGCTGAGTATAATAGTTCCTGCATGTTCAATCTGGTTATTAAAGAACTCACCAAAGTTCTTCATATATACCTTAACCTTTGAAGCATCCGCAACTGTAGATGCACTGTTTAATCTTATCTCATTTTCTATATGAAGGTCCTTAACAGCCTTGATTACATCTGAAAGCTTGCCAACACCTGATGGCTCAATAATAATTCTGTCTGGATGATACTTCTCAACTACCTCTTTAAGTGATGTACCAAAGTCACCAACTAAAGAGCAGCATATACAGCCTGAGTTCATCTCTCTTATCTCAACGCCTGACTCCTTTAAAAATCCGCCATCTATACCGATTTCGCCGAACTCATTCTCTATAAGAACTACCTGCTCGCCCGGAAATGCTTCCTTTAAAAGCTTAGCTATAAGAGTTGTCTTACCAGCTCCTAAGAATCCTGAAATAATATCTACTTTTGTCATCTCATTATCCTCCATTACATTCTTTCTGTATACAATACATTTTCTGTACAACGTATATCCTGTCTAACTTTTATTATACGCTTGTTGTCAATACCCCTTGCTGGCTGCTACACAAAATTAATAATTTTTACTTATTTTTAATATACTATAATTTACGCTTTATCTACAATATACTCACGACAACATAGCCTATTACCTATGCATCTCCTCTTGACACTCTTATCTCGTCAGCAAGCTCGCTTATCTTTCGTAATCTGTGATTAACTCCCGACTTACCCACCGGCGGGTCAAGAAGTGCGCCTATATCCTTAAGGTTCATATCCTGATGTTCAAGACGTATCTTTGCAACCTGATACAACCCCTCCTTAAGGCTTGAAAGTCCTACGGTATCCCTTATATACTCTATATCTCTCGTCTGCTTGACTGCCGCTGATATTGTCTTATTAAGATTAGCTGTTTCACAGTTTACCTTTCTGTTCACATCATTTCTCATTTCTTTCAAAATCATAACATTATACAAATCCATCTGCGAAACGTAAGCACCCATAAGATTAAGGGCATCCGTTATATTGCTGCCCTCCTTCATATATACTATATAACTGTTCTTTCTCTGGGTAATCTTGGCATCCAGATTAAAAAAACACAGCATATCCTTAAGGCACTCTGCATCCTCCTCATAGTCACACACTATCTCATAGTGATAGAACTTATTCGGGTCACTTATCGAACCTGCCGCTATGAATGCTCCTCTTATAAATGACTTCTTGCAACAGTCCTTCTGCACTATTCTCGGGTCTACAAATACAGGCTCTATATGTTCAAATGTATCATCTGTCCACTTAAGTGTCTGTAATATCTTTGCAACCTGCTTCTGGTCGCATATCCTTATGCTTGTATCCCTGCTGCTCTCCGATATATATAATATATCCGATGAGTCTATATCAAATATAGTTTCTAACAAAACAATAAACTTATACCTTGCAACTTCATTTTCGGTAAGCATTTCCACCTGCATCTCACCGCCTGAAGAACGCCTTATGCGTCCTGACATTCCCATAAGTGCCGCGAATTCAGCTATCTGGCAGTGCCTCGCCGAATCAAGCCTTGCACTTAACTCCTCCTTAACATCTGAAGAAAACGACATTAATTATCTCCATTTCTATATAAATGTATACTTATCCCTTACGCTTGGAATCCTTTTCTATGTCCCTGTGTTCCACCTTACAGCCATAAGGTGTCTTTGAAAGCCTCTTTGCAATAGCATTGGCAAGTGTAACTGAACGGTGCTTTCCGCCTGTACAGCCTACCGCTATGACAAGACTTGACTTTCCCTCCTTGACATAGTTAGGAAGAAGAAACTGTATCAGTCCATCAACACGCTCAAGAAATTCTTCCGCCTCCGGCGCTTTCATAACATAATCCTGTATATTCTTATCGTTACCTGTAAGCGGTCTTAACTCCTCAACATAATATGGATTAGGCAGAAATCTTACATCAAATACAATGTCTGCATCCGAAGGTATTCCATACTTAAAGCCAAATGATAACACTGTAACCATAAGATTATTGAATTCTTTTCTGCCAAGGACTATCTTTTCAAGCTCCTCCTTGAACTCTCTTGTAAGAAGCTGGCTTGTATCTATAATTACATCTGCTCTTTGTTTAAGGAACTTAAGCTGCTCTCTTTCAAGCATTATCGCTTTATCAACACGTCCATCCTTTGCAAGCGGATGTGCTCTTCTTGTTTCCTTGTATCTTTTTATAAGTACTTCATCGCTGGACTCAAGAAACACAATCGTATATTCATACTTCTTTTCCTTCATATAATCAAGTACTGAATCAAGCTCCGCAAGTGAATGTCCGCTTCTTATATCTATTCCAAGTGCTATGTTGTTGTATCCTTTGTCCTGATTATGTCCGTCCGCAAGTTCTGCAAACTTGGGCATAAGTGATATTGGCATATTATCCACGCAATAATATCCCTCATCCTCTAACACATTTAACGCTGTTGACTTTCCTGCTCCCGACATTCCTGTTACTATAATTATCTTCATATGCTGCCTCTAAGTATTATTCCCTTTAGAATTCTCCTATTTTTATGACCTCAAGTTCAAGCTCTACGCCGAACTTATCTTTTACTTCTTCCTTTATCTTATCTGTAAGCTCACATACGTCCTTTGCTGTTGCGCTTCCTTTATTGACAACGAAACCTGCATGTTTTTCTGATACCTGCGCATCACCCACTGACAGCCCCTTAAGTCCTGTATCTTCTATAAGCTTTGCCGCAAAGTATCCTTCCGGTCTTTTAAATGTGCTTCCTGCGCTTGGATATTCAAGTGGCTGCTTTGTTCTTCTCTTAACTGAAAGCTCCCTGATATTCTCCTTTATCGTGGCAGTGTCACCCTTTTGTAACTTAAGTGTGGCACTTAATACTATATAACCATTTTTCATTATACAGCTTGTTCTGTATCCAAGTTCAAGCTCATCTTTATTCAGTGTTTTAACATTACCATCCAAGTCAAGAACATCGGCACTGACAATGATATCCTTTATCTCACCACCATATGCGCCGGCATTCATTCTTACCGCACCGCCTATAGTTCCCGGTATTCCTGTCGCGAACTCAAAGCCCGCAAGTCCCTTGTCTGCAAGCTGGTTTCCAAGCCTTGAAAGCTTCATTCCTGACATAACCTTTACAGTCACATCATCAATATATTCCACATCGTCAAATGTATCTGAAAGCTGTATGATAACTCCCCTGAAGCCGCCATCTCCGACAAGCAGATTGCTTCCATTTCCTATGACATAATATTCTATGTCCGATTTTTTCAATAAATGTAATACTGATTGTAATTCAGAGATAGAAGAAGGCATTACGAAATAATCCGCAGTGCCTCCTATCCTGAATGTAGTATGAATACTCATAGGCTCATCAACCTTTACCTGTGACTCACCTGTTATATCTCTAAGACCTTTTAACAAATCATTCTGACCCATGTATTATCATACTCCCTGTCTATATATCTTATTTTACTATATGTCTGTATCCGCCAATACTATTTAATCGTTCATAACAAGTCTGGCTGCGCCATACATTCCTGCATCATTGCCAAGAGTTGCCTGTATAATCTGTGTATTTCTTGATGCATGGAAAACATATTCTTTATAATACTTACTTATCCTGCTTAAAAGAAATTCACCCGCTGCCGATACACCTCCGCCGATACTTATAACTTCAGGGTCTACCATACCTGCCGCACACGCAATTCCTTTTCCAAGATAACGGCATACATAATCAACAACATTAAGTGCTATTAAATCTCCTGCCTTCGCCTCATCAAAAACGACCTTTGCTGATATGTATGGTATATCTCTTAATGATGATGGCTCCTCGGACTCATTAAGCATCCTTGTGGCTGTGCGCACTATACCCGTTGCAGAGGCAACCTGTTCAAGACAGCCCTTCTTTCCACAGTTACAGTACTCCTGCTCATCCTCAACTACTGGAAGATGTCCTAATTCAGCAGCCGCACCATTATATCCGCACAGTGGCTTTCCATCAACTATAACTCCTGCACCTACACCTGTTCCTATTGTGACAAAAAGACTGCTTGAATACTCTTTAGCACTTCCCATCCAATACTCACCAAGTGCCGCCATATTAGCATCATTGCCGACCTTTACCTTATATCCTGTCATCTCATTAAATGTCTGTGCCACATTGAACACACCCCATCCAAGATTAACACATTTATTAACTGTTCCATCATCCTTAACAGCTCCCGGAACACCTATTCCAACACCGGCTACATCATCGCTTTTCATTCCTGCTGCACTTAACATATCCGGTATGTGGTTCTTAATATCTGATAATATAAGACTTCCACCCTCATCTTTTCTTGTCGCGATTTCATCCTTATAAAGAAGTTCACCATCTGTTGTAACCACACCACATTTGCAGGTTGTTCCACCTATATCTATGCCAAGCACTATGCTTTTATCATTATTCTTAATCATATTGTCTACATCACCTTTGTTATTTATAAATCTTCCTCGTCATCACCTTTCATAAGGTTTTCCTGAACTCTTCTGTATAATTCCTTGGCTGCATTATAACCCATCTTCTTCTGTCTGTGGTTTACGGCTGCCGCCTCTACGATGACTGCAAGATTACGTCCCGGTCTTATTGGAAGTGAGTGACATACGACCTTATTGCCAAGGTACTCTGTATACTCCTCCTCAAGACCTAATCTGTCATATTCCTTGTCCTTATTCCAGTCCTCAAGCTTGATAACCATATCAATCTCCTGAGTTTCCTTAACACTTTCAACACCGAAAAGTGTCTTTACATCGATAATTCCTATACCTCTTAACTCTATGAAATACTTGGTAACTCCCGGTGCTGAACCGACAAGAGTTTCATTACTTACTTTTCTTATCTCAACGGCATCATCTGTTACAAGACGATGGCCTCTCTTTATAAGCTCAAGTGCGGCTTCACTTTTACCGATACCACTCTCACCTGTTATAAGAACACCTTCACCATACACATCAACAAGTACTCCGTGGATAACTATACAAGGTGCAAGCTGTACCTTAAGCCATCTTATTACTTCCGCTGAAAATGAAGATGTAGACTCCTCTGACTTAAGAATAGGTATCTGATACTTCTTTGCAAGCTCTATAATCTCTGCCTCCGGCTCGAGATTTCTACAGAATATAAGACATGGTATGTTGCTTGATAAAAGCTGCATATATCGCTCATAGCGCTCTGTTTCTGAAAGGCTCTTAAGATACGAATACTCAACATTACCTATTATCTGTATACGGTCATTATCAAACTGGTCATAGAAACCTGTAAGCTGAAGTGCCGGTCTGTTAAACTCAGGTACATGAATCCATATTCCCTTGACATCTATATCTGGTGTAAGATTAACAAGATTCATTTTCTCAATTACTTTGGATAAATTAACTCTTTCTTTACCATTCATACACAACTCCTATCCTGCACATTAAAATATTTATTAAATAAATGCAATTATCTCTGTCTGTTATTTATTAGTGTAACACAGTAGTTATAATATTTAAAGATTTTATTGTTCTTAATTAATGACATTTCCCGCCATAAAATGATATAAGTATGAATTGCAAAGCAATGTAGCAGCTCTTATATCAGCGCATGGCGAAATCTATTTTTGAAACTTATATCATAAAATAACAATTATCCAGATTAAATAAAATGTTTTATATATGACATTTTATCTAATCTGGATAATTTAAAATTAATGGAAATACTTATATATATTCTGCGCCACATTTTCAGTTATACCATCAACCTCCATAAGTTCGCTTGCATTGGCTGACCTTATCTTGTCAATATCAAGAAAATGCTTCATAAGTGCCTTTCTTCTAACAGGTCCGATTCCTTCAATATCATCAAGGACTGAATTAACCTGCAGCTTGCTTCTAAGCGACCTGTGATACTCTATCGCAAACCTGTGCGCCTCATCCTGCACACGCGTTATAAGCTTAAAGCCTTCGCTGTGGCGGTCTATCGGTATCTCTATATTATTGTAGTAAAGACCTCTTGTATTATGATTATCATCCTTGACCATGCCGCATACAGGTATGTGGATATCAAGCTCCGACAATACTTCAAGTGCTATATTGACCTGTCCACGTCCACCATCCATCATAATAAGGTCAGGATACACAGCAAAGCCTCTTGCCTCTTCTTCTCCGGCACGTTCTCTCATTCCTCTCTGGAAACGTCTTGTAAGAACTTCTCTCATGCTCTTATAATCATCCGGCCCTTTTACTGTCTTTATCTTAAACTTACGATAATCATTCTTCTTAGGTCTTCCATCCTCGAAAACAACCATTGAACCTACCGATTCCACACCGCTTGTATTCGATATATCATATGCCTCTGCCCTTTTTAACACAGGAAGTCCAAGCCAGTCAGCTATCTCCTTCATAGCACCTGTAGTACGTTTCTCCTCAAGCTTAATCTTTTCTGTATCCTTTGTGAGCACCATAAGCGCATTTTTATGTGCCAGCTCTACCATACGTTCTTTATCACCCTTTTTAGGAGTTATGATAGACACTTTTCTTTTCTTTCTATCTCCAAGCCACTCTGCAATAACATCCGCATCCTCTATCTCCTCCTGTGTCATAATCACATTAGGAATATAAGGTGTTCCGCCATAATACTGCTTCATAAACTGCGATAATATAGCACTTCTGCTGTCATTCGCAGCCACTTTCATATGAAAATGTTCTCTTCCAAGAAGCTTGCCCTGTCTTATAAAGAACACCTGGACAACCGCATCCTCTGCATCCATGGCACATGCTATAACATCCCTGTCAGTAGCATCATCTGCTGTTATCTTCTGTTTCTGGGCTATCTGCTTGACACTGTTTAAAAGGTCCCTGTATCTTGCAGCCTCCTCATACTCCATTTTCTCTGAACAGTCCATCATCTTTCCTGTAAGCTCTTTCATTATCTCTGAATAATTACCATTGAGAAAGCTTATGACTGACTCTATATTTTCTCTGTATTCTGCCTCACTTACATACCCCTGACATGGTGCATTGCACTGACCTATATGGTAGTTAAGGCATGGTCTGTCTTTTCCTATGTCTTTAGGCAGCCTTCTGTTACAGGTTCTTACCTTGTAAAGCTTGCACAAAAGCTCTATAGTTTCTTTTACAGCCCCCGCCGATGTGTAAGGTCCGAAAAACTTTCCTGTTCCATGCTTCATAGTCCTTGAAAACAGTACTCTCGGATATTCTTCATTTACTGTGACCTTTATAAAAGGATAACTCTTATCATCCTTTAACATTGTATTATACTTCGGTCTGTGTTCCTTTATAAGGTTACACTCAAGCACAAGCGCCTCAAGTTCAGAGTCTGTCACTATATACTCAAAGTATGCTATATGTGACACCATCTGCACAACCTTTGCAGAGTGGTTTTTATTGCTCTGAAAATACTGTCTTACACGGTTCTTAAGCACCTTTGCCTTTCCCACATATATAATAGTGTCTTGCTTGTCATGCATAATATATACTCCCGGCTTATCGGGAAGTTTTTTCAACTCATCTTCAAGATTGAACATATATATCCTCATTTCTAAATAAGCTGCTTCTTTTATAAGCACACTTTAATGATTCAAGGGTCAAAAGTGTTATCGTTCAGGCACGAACGACACCTTGACCCCTGCATCATTGTAATGTATATATTATAACATTTTACTGGTATTCTCTCAATTTCATTTTATGTTTTTGCCACTCACAACTTTTACCATCTGCTGCATGCTACATTTATTCCGGTGTTATCTGCTGCAACTTTATACTGCCGCTTCCTATCTGCGACTTATCCAGTACTGCTGACACGCATACTCTATCTCCACTAAATCTTTTCTTTGCTGCCTCTTTATTAATAGCCCCTATCTTATCTCTTTCTTCCTGCGACAGTTCTATACCTGCAACATCAGGTCTGCTGGTTGTTACCAGCATACACCTTTCATCACCGCCTTTATAGTCAAGTACTATGTTAGCTGAGGCATTATCAGCAGTCTTATTCAAAGTTATTATGTCCTCGATATTACCATCTATATTAATTATATACAGGTAATTATCATAATCTGCAAGCCTTTCTTCCTGACTTTTTTCTGCTAATTTTCCTATGTTAACTCCCTTGTATATATACAGATACTTTCCATCATATCCATAAAAGCTTATATAATTCTCATCACCACTTTCTTTGAACTCCACAAACTCATTGTTTTTTATTTCTTTATTTTCCTGCGTTAAATCTTCTGTAGTTCCTTCAATATCCAATATAAATATATCTTTTATTTCTCCGCTATCAAGATTTAATTTTCTTATAATATAGTTATTCTCATCTGCACATGGAAAATACATATTATTATTTTCATCAAAGCTTACTTCCGTGTTCCAATTAATAATTGAGTCTGCTATATCTGGATACTGTTCATTCATATTATAAAGTTTCTGCACATTTTCAGAGTTTATATCCAGCACCTCAAGATAATAAATGTTTTCCCCTGCAGATATGCCACTGCGCCAGTTAATATAAACTTTATCTCCTATTGCATACAGCACAATAAGTTCAAGATAGTTGTATGTACTTTCATAAGTCTTTATAATATGCGCCTGACTATCATCAGATAATGATACAGAACACAGCATAAGTGTGTTATCACCAGATAACATATAATACAGCTTTCCGTTACTGATACATGCATTATTAGTATTACCATTGACCAGACAGCCATCTATAGATAATGTTTTTTCTTCTTTCTTATCTTTCATAGTCTTATCATAAGAAACAAGTATGTCCTTCTCCGTTGTCCTTTCTATCATATATATTCTCTGGTTGTGATACCATATCTTACCTCTAAGACACATATTATCCGTTATATATGCTTCACAGCTTTCTGTATTATGGTCACAATCAGTCTTGGAACACAGCGGAAGAGTTGTCTGCTTAATCATATCATAATAATATATATACTTATTGTTATTGTCGCTGACTCCTGCCGCCCCTGCTATATAATAGTATCCTGTTTCTGCGGCTGCCGCAGAGTCTGACATATAGTATTGTGGCGCATTGTCATCATATACATATGATGCATATTTATAATCTACATCTGTCTGTCCACCATCAGAAGTCTTATTGCCACACGCAGTCATACCTGTTAAGCCCGCGATTATCAATGTAGCAAAACATATACCTGCCAGTGTTTTTCTTATTAATTTTTTCATAAAAATCACCTTACCTTTCCACATCTGAGTCTGTGTCCTGAACGCCTTAACGCACAAACACGAATAACATTTTAACTTAAAACCTGACATCAGTATCTTATGTATATATTACAAATGACTTGATGGAAAAGTGACAGGTGTAACTAAGAACTTTTTATCTTTATTTAAATATTTTCTCAATCTGTAATTTTATACATGCAATATAACAACAATATATTTACATATATTAAATCAGGAAATATAATAAAGGAAAAAAGGTGATATTAATGACAAATACAAATATTACAGTAAGAATGGAATGATATATTTGAACAGATGAAAAAAGAAATGTAAAAAAATAACTTTACATATTCATATTAGATTATAGCGGGCAAAAAGCTGCAATGGCATAATTAACACCATCGCAGCTTTCTACATTTATAATTTTACTACACTATTATTAATGGCTACGCCTGTCGTCCAAGGTCAAACGCCTTATGATTGAGCTCCCTGAACTTCTCCGGTACGATAGCATCTATCGCAGCACTCCAGTCCTCGTAAGGTATATCATCAAAATACTCTGATAACCTTCCCATAAGCACGATATTGACCGCCTTAGATGAGCCAGCCTCCTCTGCTATTGATAAGAAATCTTTGGCATCAACCTTTGCGCCTGCCTCCTCTAACTTCTTAACAATATCTGCCGGATATTCTGCTGCACCTGTTATAACAGGCATAGGGTCGACTTCCTGTGTATTAGTTATAATCTGTCCTCCGACCTTAAGATATTCTATCCATCTTTCAGCCTCAAGCTTCTCGAAAGAAAGAATATAATCAGCCTCACCCTTATCAATAACCGGTGAATATACCTTCTTTCCAAATCTTACATAAGTAACAACGCTTCCACCTCTCTGGCTCATTCCGTGTACTTCTGATACCTTAACATCATAACCCTGATGCATAAGGACATAGCCTAACATCTTGCTGGCAAGTAAAGTTCCCTGTCCGCCTACGCCAACAATCATAATATTCTTAACTGAATTACTCATATTAATCCTCATCTCTGCGCACGTTTTTTTGCGCATAACGAGTTTGTGTCAAGTGCGCGCAGACACAAATCTCGCGTGTGAAAAATTAATTTTTCACACTAATCTCCATTCCTGATATTATCTGATTAACTATCTCAAACTGTATCTCTTTTATTAACTATTCATAATTGCCAAAATATATCTATTCTTTATATTATTAATATCCGTAATTGCAAAATACCTTAAATAATAAGATGTAAGGGCAGCTGTCAAAAATTCTTTCGTGACTGTACAATAAAACTCTCAAACCTATGACCCTGACATCTTAATATCATACATTATAATTCCATCAGACATAAACAATCTAAATAGCCCCAAACTTACACATCTGTGAGCACACATTACATCCGATACAAAGTGTTGGGTCGATATGTGCCTTCTTATCCTTAACTGCGATAGCTGGACAGCCAATACTCATACACTGCTTACATCCAACACATTTACTTTCATCAACACTTATAGGTGGCTTGTGGACGGTTCCTTTAATCATAACACAAGGTCTGCGGCTTATGATGATAGATGGCTCTTTAGCTGCAAGCTCCTCTGTTACTGCCACTTCAACTGCCTTAAGGTCATATGGGTCAACAACCCTTACCCTGTTAAAGCCAAGTGCCTTGCACAGTGCCTCTAAGTCAACCTTACCTGCTGGCTCACCACGAAGGTTCTTACCAGTAGTAGGATTCTGCTGATGACCTGTCATACCTGTTATTGAATTATCAAGAATAATAACAGTTGAATTGCTCATATTGTAAGAAATGTCTGTAATACCAGTCATACCTGAATGTATAAATGTTGAATCACCGATAACACCTACACTGTTGCTCTCTCCTGCTTCACCCATAGCCTTGTTAAAGCCGTGAAGTCCTGAACATGAAGCACCCATACATACATTTAAGTCCATAGCATTAAGTGGTGCAACTGCGCCAAGAGTATAACATCCGATATCTCCATATACCATACATTTTTTCTTCTTTAATATGTAGAATATACCTCTGTGTGGACATCCTGCGCACATAACTGGTGGACGTGCTGGCACATTTTCATCTATACTCATATGCTTAGGAACTTCCATGCCAAGACATTCCCTTACAAGATTTTGTGAGAATTCCCCACACATAGGAAATGTATCTTTACCCGACACCTTGATACCAAGCTGCTTGCAGTGATTTTCTATAATCGGGTCAAGCTCTTCAAGCACAACAACCTTGTCAACCTTTGCTGCAAAGTCTTTAATAAGCTTTTCAGGAAGTGGATTGATAAGACCAAGCTTTAATATACATGCATCCTCTCCTAATACTTCCCTTGCATACTGATAAGAAGTAGAGTCTGTGATAATACCAACACTTGTATCATTTCCCATCTCCACTCTGTTAAACTCACAGTTTTCTGCATATTCTATTAAGTCCTTAGTTCTCTGCTCTACTCTTACGTGCGCATTGCGTGAGTTAAGTGTCATCATAACCTTAGCTGGGTCTTTTACGTATGGCACCTGTGCTGGTTCTACTCTTTCTTCTGTATCCACGATACTCTGTGAATGTGCTACTCTTGTTACCATTTTAAGGAGAACAGGAGTATTGAACTTTTCGGACATTTCAAATGCTTTCTTGGCAAATACTCTTGACTCCTCCGAATCAGATGGCTCAAGCATTGGAAGCTTGGCTGCTATTGCATAATGTCTTGAATCCTGCTCATTCTGTGAAGAGTGCATACCCGGGTCATCTGCCACACATACCACAAGACCTGCATTAAGTCCCTGATAAGATATAGTAAATAATGGGTCTGCCGCAACATTAAGTCCAACGTGCTTCATGGCACATGCTGCCCTTACTCCGCCAAGTGTAGCTCCATGCGCTACCTCTAGTGCTACCTTTTCGTTGGGTGCCCACTCACAATATACCTCCTTGTAAGCTGCTGCCTCCTCTGTAATCTCTGTACTTGGAGTACCCGGATAGCTGGATATCACCTTACATCCAGCCTCATATAATCCTCTGGCAACTGCTTTGTTGCCTAACATCAATTCTTTCATATATTACTCCGTTCTTTCTTGTTACATTAATATTCATTTATGCATTCTTTCTGCTATACACATTCCTGCGTATTTTCAATATTGCCTCATTTGCCAGTTTCTTTCTACATTCCACTTTTCCAACATATTATCAGCATGGCGAAATCTATTAATATACAGCAATCAGCCCTGATTCTCCTGTGCCACAAGCTTATCAGCCCCATATATCTTACGAAGCTTAGGTTTCTCTATCTTACCTGTTGCATTACGTGGGATCTCAGCGAATATAATCTCCTTAGGTCTCTTATATCTAGGAAGCTCCATACAGAAATTCTCTATCTCTTCCTCTGTGCATGTAACTCCATCCTTTATCTCTATGATAGCAGCTGTCTTCTCTCCTAATCTTCTGTCAGGAAGACCGATAACAGCCGCATCCTTAATCTTGTGGAATCTTCTTAAGAAATCTTCTATCTGTACAGGATATATATTCTCTCCACCTGATACAATAACATCTTTCTTACGGTCAACAAGGAAGTAGAATCCATCTTCATCCTGCATAGCCATATCTCCTGTATACAGCCATCCATCCTTAAGTACCTCCTTAGTAGCCTCCTCATTCCTGTAATAACATGTCATAACGCCAGGTCCTTTTACACATAACTCACCTACTTCACCCTGACAGACCTCGTTATCATGCTCATCCACTATCTTACACTGCCAGCCGTATCCTGGAATACCAATAGCACCAACCTTGTGTATATTTTCAACGCCAAGGTGAACACATCCTGGACCTGTAGATTCTGATAAACCATAGTTGGTATCATACTGATGATTAGGAAAATACTCTTTCCATCTTTTTATAAGTGAAGGTGGAACAGGCTGTGCCCCTATATGCATGAGTCTCCACTGCGACAGATTATAATCTGAAAGCTTAATCCTTCCTGAATCAAGTGCATCCAGAATATCCTGTGCCCAAGGCACTAACAACCATACAATAGTGCAGTGTTCACTTGATACCGCAGATAATATCTGCTCCGGCTTGGTTCCCTTAAGAAGCACCGCCTTACTTCCTGCCACAAGACTTCCCATCCAGTGGAACTTAGCACCTGTATGATAAAGAGGCGGTATACACAAGAATGTATCATCTCTTCCTGTTGAATGATGCTTCTGCTCCATGATAGCTGCCTGTGTAAAACTCTGGTGCTTATGTAATATAGCCTTAGGAAAACCTGTAGTTCCAGAAGAAAAGTATATAGCACCATAATCATCCTCAGTTATCTTAACATCCGGCTCCTTGCTGGAGCAGTCTGCTACCAGTTCATGATAACTTTCTGCGAAACTTGGACAGTTATCACCAACATATATAAGAAGTCTTCCTCTTGATAATCTCTCTGCATTTACCTCTATTCTTCCGATAAAAGCAAAACCAAAAACTATAACATCAACCTGTGCAAGCTCGGCACAGTAATATATCTCATCCGAATCATAACGGAAGTTAAAAGGCACTGCGATAGCACCCGTCTTTAACACGCCAAAATATATAGGAAGCCATTCAAGACAGTTATACATAAGAATAGCTACCTTATCCCCTTTCTTAACTCCCCTGCTAAGAAGCATATTGGCAAACCTGTTAGCCTTTTCGTTGAATACACTCCATGTAATCTCACGCCTGTATGGCATGTTATTAATAGGCTGAATCAGATCGAACTCCTTCCAGGTCGTTCTTCTAGTATCCTTCTCATCAGGATTAAGCTCAACTAGAGCTACCTCATCCGGGTATAACTCGGCATTTCTTACTAAATAATCTGTTACTGGCATAATATTTTCCTTCCTGCTATATAATTGATACCATGATAAAAGGTCTAAACCCACATGAGCTTGCTCATAGGTGGACGAAAGACCTTTGGATCCGCCCCGATATGAGCATAAAAGTGGGACGATAATCCCGTATCTTTATAAAACTTCATTAAATAATAGAATACCACATTTTGCACAATAAAAAAAGAGCTGCAGGGCAACTCTTTAGTTAAATATACCATTATACATTAATCACCAACATACTCATTTATAACATCACACAGATTACCACACGCTTCATAATATTTTCCTTTATACATTAAAACATCTCCAAAATACACAAGAATTTCTTCACTTGTTCCGTCATTATAATTAAATGTAATCTTATATAAAGTACGTTCTGTGTCTGGCTTAGCTTTTTCCGGCATATTATCTTTTGATAGTCTTTCAATACAATCATCTAATGTTTTTCCATCTATAGTCACTTTTTTTGATGTAATATTACTTTTTATAATAATATTTTTCAAATCTTCAAGAGCAAATTTAATTTTTTTAGAATCATATTCACTATATACAGCAGCGAGTTCATTTATAATATCTGTAATCATGTCTGTATCTTCTACTGTATAACTTTTCCCATTATACTCTATATTGCTTTGCGATATCACTATACTTTTATGTTTTCCATCACTATCTTTATACGAAAGATAATACTCCCAACCAGTACGCAATGCATCTCCTTTTAATATAGAAACAACAGAATATGTTCTCACATGTATTCCATTAATCATACCAGCTATTTTATCACAATCATCTATTTTCTGTTTTACTCCATCTTTCCCCCTTGTAACAGAAAGTTCGGATATATTTTGATTTATACTGATTCGTTTTGGAATCCTTATATTTATTGCTATTATAACTATTACTATAACTAAAAGGCATATTAGTATAATTGCATATTTTTTCTTTTTCATATATATATCCCCATATTTATAATTAATATTTATTCAAAATAATATAAATATACATCTTCCAGATTAATATTA